>WLWD01000221.1_pt1:0-140000 | contig 143743 bp, 88 predicted proteins | sample 6712731 | NCBI WGS metagenome assembly WLWD01 (sample SAMN12718690, study PRJNA576275) | sponge metagenome | isolation source: marine sponge | host: Mycale hentscheli | place: New Zealand: South Island, Marlborough, Capsize Point | collected 2014-11-01
GTGTCTTCCCTGTTCACCAATGTTCCAATAGACGAGGCAGTATCTGTGATCAGAGATAAGCTCCAGAATGACGAAAGTCTAGATGAGAGAACATGTCTATCTCCTGAGTGCATCACAGAATTATTAGAGGTCTGCCTTAAATAAACTTACTTTAGGTAAAACGGGAACTGTTATGAACAAGTAGATGGAAAAGCCATGGGTTCTCCTCCACAGTGGTGGCCAACTTGTACATGGAATTTTTTGAGGAAGAAGCTTTAAATTCAGCTCCAGTTAAACCTGTATTATAGAAGAGATATGTAGATGACGCCTTTTGCATAGTTAAGAAAGGACGTGAAAAACATTAATTGTTGGACCATTTAAACTCTGTAAGATCTTCTATTAAATTTACCATGGAATCAGAGGAAGATAGTAAGCTACGTTTTTTGGATTGCTTATTAGCGAGAGAGAGAGAGAGAGAGTGATGCTATGCTTACATCCACTGTGTACAGAAAACCTACACACACAGATAGATACCTTCACTTTAAGTCTCATCATCCTAATCACGTAAAGAGAGGAGTAGTGAGATGCTTGTAAGGAGGGTAACCAATTGAGTGAAAACTTGAAGGAAGAAGAGAAACACCTACACAAAGTACTTCAAAGTAATGGTTATGACAACGCAACCATTAGGGCAGGCTCTAAAGAGTTACCTTCTAGAAATCACACAGATACTGAGCAAGAAAACGGTTTGATTCTTACTATTCCATACATAGCAGGATTGAGTGAGAGCATTCAGAGAGTGTGTAGAGACTTTGACATCAAAACAGCATGTAAGTCGGGTAAGACACTAAGATCAAATCTTACTAAAGTCATACCTATTACCACAGAGTCATCCATAGTGTACAGTATACCCTGCAGTTGTGGTAAAGTATACATAGGTGAAACAACTAGAAGGCTTGAGCAGAGAGTAAAGGAACATCAGGATGCTTGCAAGAGAGGTGATGAGAAGGTTTCAGCCATTGCTGAACATGCTTGGCAGCAGCATCACCCCATTAAATGGGAGGAGATAAGAGTTGTAGACAGAGCCAGTAAGAATCGTGAGTTGAAGATAAAGGAAGCTCTACACATACAGATGACACCTGACAACAATAAGTTTAATAGAGACATAGGTTTAGAGCTTCCAGGATGCTGGCTGTCCATGCTACTTGCAAATCACGCTCCAGGATATAATAAACAGTAAGCGTGCCCTCCAGAAATCTTGCTGTTTACTTTGTGTTATCATATCATTAAGGAGAGTTCGACCTCAATTGACCCCTGAAGAGGACTTCGGCAAGAAGTCAAAATGTCGGGTTAAGTTATAATTAAAAATAGTGGCTGATAAAAAGAGAAAAATTTCCTATTACTATTTATACTTGTATGTAAACAATGAGAATAATTATAAAATGTTATATTTTCTTGTAGGGTTGGTGATACGTTTCAGTGTTTCGTCTTTTTTTGTTGTTGTTTTTTGTTTTGTGTGTTTACAACTTGGAATTTGGAAACTGGATGCAATGGTTGTACAAAGTAAGTGTCATTTTATTTGGTGAACTGTTTTTATGTGTAGCTACTTTATTCAAGTTCCATTATTTAAGCTTTCAACAAACATTGATAACAACAGAAAGCAGCCCATAGTATGCAATTGATTATTACGCGGGGATCAATTTGCTATATTTTAAGCTACTGGTAGATATTAGACGCATGCATGTGTAGCGAATGTTTGCTGATAGTTTACTTTTATGTCTGGTTTATTTATATTGTCAGGAAATGTATGCTGGTTGTACATTTCATACGATGATGAATCCTGCTCAAGATGGAGAAGATTTAGTGAAAGTAACTGAGACCATCAACTCGGATGATATTAGAGTGGATGATTTCGTAGTAAAATGATCTATCTATTTCTGGTTACAGTGTACACAGGACAATGTACTCATCAACATCGGTAAGTTTTCAGATTCGCCAACCAACCAGTTTACTGTATATGTAATCCAATCAACTATTAAAACAACTAAAGTGATGTGAATGTTATATCATATATAGAGCATTCATTTTGGATTGAATTTATTGGCAAGTGGAATTGTTGAAGTTGCAAGCTGGCACAAAAATAGCCTGGCTATCTCTCTAATAATGTGTAAGATAGCAATGGCAGAAGTAATATAACAAACGGCTGAGTACATGATTATACAAGTGCTGAAGTGAGAGCTAATTCAAGTTATTAATCATGTTCTCTCATACCTGAGGATAATATTTTGCTCAAAACATGATGATGAAGGATGTTCAGACAACCAGCTGTGAAACATTTAAGAATTAGTCAAAAGAAAAGTAAGAAAATATAGGGTAATCTGATAAACTAGCTCAACTTTTTCAAATTATGATAGTGCTTCTCTATTTTTATATAGATTGTCTCGCAACTCCGCACAAAATCCACTTGAAATATGCTGTGAGAAGGATATCAAATATCAATAAAGTTGAACAAAAAAAAAAAAAAAAAAAAAAAAAAAAGGTCGCCATATTGTAATCTATGTGCTATCAGTGGTAGCTAGAGTTAGTTGGCTACTACTGTATGGTACATATATCACAATATGGCAACCTTTATTTTCTGGAGTATGAACAAAGCAAAAATTTGTCACTCTTATAAGTTACAAACAACTTGAATATAATATTTTTATAAATACACTGCTTTATTTTAGCTACTGTAAAATATTGGTGTACAAATGGCATGGATATTTGTAGAAAAACTGTTTTGTATCTATTAGAGAAGTTGATAGTAATAACTGAAGTTGAAGATGTACACACATGCACACTTAGCTACACAGCAGTATGTAGTTATTACTATCTCCTGCTCCTTCCAGTGTATTTGACAATTATGTCAGTGAGTATTTATGGTGATACTGTTAATATCTGTTCTGTTTGTGTAACATGTTAAAATCTTGACAGACTATCTGTAAACTACGGATGAAAACAAAGATGTAATTTGTCTATATACTATACAATAACCAAACAATGCAAAATATGACAATAATAAAGTGCTGGCAAGGCAAAAGATTGTACAATTACAAGTTCATAAATAATTCAATAAATAAATAAAAAATAATAACATCAATAGGTAAAAAGCTAACAACTAAATGAATGAGTAAGTAAATGAGTAAATAAATAAATAAATGATAATAATAAATAAATAAATAAATAGTAATAGAAAAATAGAAAAGGATTAGGTGGTTATTGTTCCCAGGACCAGTCACAGTTCCCTCGCTGCACAGCCACCAAGAAACACTGGAAAAGATAGTCTCTAGCCTGTGGGTCTCCTGTCTCCAACACTCTACAGTGTCCCACATCCTTCAGCAAAGCCATAGACTTTGGACCCACAGCACCCATGGTCTCAATGGTTAAAGGTGAGAACCAACGACTTGGTGGAAGGCTGCTATACTTCTCCTCCTTCCTCTCTTTAGCTGCTGCAGCAACTTTCCCAGGCTCTAGGGTAGGAGCAAATGTGTTCAGACAGGTTGCACCCCACACAAGAAAATGACCTCACTTCCATGAAGCCAGAGTCACTCCATCAGGTTGCACCCCACACAAGCAAACAACCTGACTTCCATGAAGCCAGAGTCACTCCATCAGGTTGCACCCCACACAAGCAAATGACCTCACTTCCATGAAGCCAGAGTCACTCCATCATGTCTCTTTCCATCTGACCTCATTAATCCTGATGGTTCCAGCCTGGAAAGAAAGTGAGCTGATGTCAAGGCTCTCTTCATGATGTCATTCAGAGCAGCATGACGTTGGTGCCTCCCCTCACTCTGTCTACAGCTGAGTGCATGTTTGCCAAGTCATCAACCTCGACCGAGCCATGCCTGCCTGGTGTGGAGAACACACTGGTGTTCCTAGTGAGAGGCCCATAGCAATGCGCACTGTATTGTCATCCATGCAAAGCCCAAGGGAAGACACTAGCAGAGCCCTCAACCATGCTCGTCAGATACTGAAAGCAAGCGAGCATGTTCCTCATCATTGGTTGCATCATCCGGGATGTGGGCACACCCACATGAAGATGGAAGGATAAGGAACATATGTGTGTGTGTGTGTGTGTGTGTGTGAACATTAATTGTTTATGCTGTAGCATGAGAACAGCAGTTGATTGTGTAGTCATGTGTGGTCATGATTTATTTGTATCAGTTGTGTTAATAAATGTAGGAATGTTGTTTGCATGTGTGCATGTCTGTAGCAGAGCAGGAATTTTGCAGCCTTTCGTGTGACTTGTAGGTGTGGTTTCTGTGTTGTATTTAAAGCTGAGTTTTGTGTCATTGTGGCAGTCTTGGCTCATGTCATTCAATTCGTTGTGTGTGCATTTTTCTCTAATTAAAGTAATTTAATCTACCTTAAGACCTAGCCTGAGGATTGGTCAGTGGTTCGCCGTGGGTAGCTAGAGAGGACCTTAATTCTGGTGGCAGCAACTATTTTGCTGTCATCAGGTGCGAGCAAGCCAAGCAGAGTGACAACTCTCCTGAGCAAGCCCGCACAGGAGATGTTAAGCAGTTGATGTATGGAGTCCCATAACTCAGAGATAACTGCAGTCTGTTGCTGAGCACTTAGCTATGACTGTGTGTGCTGCACACAAGTTTAAAACTTCCTTAAAGAATCATTTTCTGTCACTGGTTCATGCTAATAATCACTCATTCTACAGGTATGTTTTGCCCCAGGCAAAAAACTTTTCATATTATAGCAGTACTCTTTCCCATTACTCCACTATAGCTAATATACTTGTATACATGCCTGCATGACTTATTTAATTCTAAAATCTATTGTATGAAAATTAGCAGAAGTGAGGTATAACACAAATCAATACTATTACTATAATACCAGCAGCACAGTAGATAATTAATGTAGCTACCATGAAGTAAAATGAAAAGTTAGCTATAAGTCTAGTTGACAAACATAATATACTGCTACATATAAAAGTAGACAATCATCTACTTACTTCCCATTACAGTATTTGTCTGAATATACACATAAGAGTACTATGTGTGGTTACTATAAGATATTTATACAGCCTTAAAAAGTGTTGTAGCATAACAATGTTGGCACAACTGTTCATATGTAACTATTGAACTTTATAACTTGGCAAAGTCACAACAAACAACATATTCCAGTATACTCTCCTGACTTCTCAAGGCAGCACTTTCCCTTTTGGCAGCAAGGAGGAGGGGGTGTAATAGGCATGCATCCAGCAAAGCCACATGCTACATTGCAGCTCTCTCCAAGAGGAACACAAAAATCTGAGAGGAAAAATAAATATTTTATTAGTTTATTTAAAAATAGTAAATTTATGGGATGATATAATATAATCTGCACAGATAGAAGTTATTTCAATTAGTTGTGGCTTTTATGGACTTTCAAGTTATGTCTCATACTACATTGAATGAAATACACACACATACACCCCTACTTCCTTTCAATGTGTTAGGCCTTTCTTCAGTTTGCATGATTTTTGTAATGCATATAGCAACTTCTGAACTGTGTCAGTAAAGGCTACATATTTGGCTTCTGCAGTAGATATAGAATACAATATTTGCTGGCAACTTCGCCATAATCTATAATATGCTAGTGTAGGGTGTACTGTTTGGTTTTTGTAGCAAGCCAGCGGGGGAACATTGAACTGCAGCCAAGAGGATTTTGAGGTATTTACAGGAAATGGTGAACTTGTCTACTGTATGCTTTCACTGAATCATCAGACTTCGTTAGATACTGTAATGCAGACTGGGCTGGAGATATGGAGGATTGAAAATAATAGTTTAGTGGTTAGTTGATGCTAGGTGGTTCTGCTGTCACAATATCTGAGCAGAATTTAATACACAAGAACAGCAGGCTTCCGACAAATATCTGGTAGCTAGATCTTCTGATTAACAACATGATGATCATATCTACATGAAGTGAATTTGACATCAGGCTACATACATACAACGGTTAAATCATTTTCTTACATAAGAGATATGGCCAATCTTCACAGCTTCCTTTGTTCTAGTCCTGGTCAATAGCAACCCCAAGACAGTGATGTAGTTTGTTGAGGTCCTTCGTTTGAAATTCTGGCTCAATTATTCCATTACTTCCTCTATTCTGGTGCCTTTCCTCCCTCCAAGAATGATGTCATCGACATAAATAGCCACCAAAAAGTTTAAGTCAAATGAAGTAGATAAAAAGATCACTCAGGCTTTGTTTCAAATTCTTCTTCTTCAAGAAGTTGTTAAGAGCACAATTCCAGCATTTTGTTTTCCCACATAAGTTTGCAAAAAAGATTGTTTTCCTGACTCTATGTAAACTGACTCTCAGGCTGTTTGTAGATCTCAGAGGTTGAAGAGGACCCTCGGGACTCCCTTCCATCTTTACTCTTAACTCCCTGAATCTCGTAACCCCTCCCACTCTCCACTCACTTTTCTTCCCCCTTATTCTGAACTTAGAATTTCCAGCATCTTGCTGTTTATGCAATCATAATCATCAACACTCATTAACATTCTCATTAGCTGCACCTCGGAGAACAATCAACACTCATTAACATTCTCTTTGAGCTGTGCCTGAGAGAGCGACCACCTTGTTTTATCCCACCTCGCTATATGAGTCTATTCATTTCATTTTCCACTAGCTAGAAGGCTTACCAAGCGGAGGTATTATGGAAATTAAACTTTAACATCTCTGAGAAGTGTCTGCATCTGGTTAGCTACCTTGTAGTTAGTCTCTAATAGATAGCTATAAACGAAATCCAATAGATTAGCTTAAAGGCTCAACTTTTCTAACAGATTTCCAAGAACCATATAAATATGCCACAGATACAAGATGCAGGTGGTTTGTTGTTGTTCTTTGTCGTTAGCATAATAATTTTCTTTACTTTGAAACTTAATGTAATTGTCAACAGATACTCTTATTAGGGCCCAGAACAAGACCTTCGCCATAATTTAGGACTGCCATTGAGACCTATGCCATTAGTATTTAAGTAATAGAGCTTGTTTTGATGAAACAGATTAGTTTTTAGTTATGGCACATTCCAAATGTACAATATGTCATTTTAACAAAATTAATTGTAATATCATTTCACAAAAACTTTCATGTTTATATATACAAAAAAACTTTTAAAAAATAGCTAAGATTGAAGAAAAAGAAGACAACATTATATTTGTAATTGTTCATAGAAGATCCTCAGTGGGGCACTCTTTATTTCGATTTGGAAAAATTCTTCAATTTGGCTCCTAGAGCCTTGAAGTTAAATGTTAGCATAATTTTTTCAACAGGAGCTAATATTCCAGCAGCAGTCAGAACCAATGAGAGGTCAAATGTAATAGTTTGATGAAGAGGAGTGACAAACTCGGTGCAATCTCTTTCTGGACTTAATCCAAAACTCTCACAGGCAAAATAGTCAATCAGAGCATTGTAGTGCGCTATTGGAGAAAGGAAGTGTATATGACTGAGTTGAACAATGACCAAGAATGGTAAGAACATAGTGTAGAATAAAGACACAAGTAGTTTTATTTCTGTCCAAATAATGCTACTTCGAGTCACCTTACGAGCTGATAACAGGACCTATTAGGAAAAATGTAGGTATTATAATAATAGTAATAATCATAATAATGATAACAATAACAATAATTATTAATAATATTAATTATAATTATAATAACAAATAATATACGAATCTTAAGCACAAAAACTTCTCACACAATGAATTCACTTATAAAATTTTAAATTCCAGTATCTTTTTAATATAATGGTAGTAACTAAAGAAATTTGGTATTAATTATAGCTACTATTGAAAATGCACAGATGCTTACCTTCATTACATTCCAAAATATAACAATGAACAAGGCAGTTGTCAGTAATGAAATGAACATAAATGGATACAAGTAAATCCAGCGAAACTTTTCTGGTACTTGCACTATGCAGAATCCAAATATTACCGTGAAGGAAGTGTAGCGATAGATAAGGAGCAAAAGCGTTATGAGTGGGAACACTATGCAAAATGAAATACAGGCGGTGTGGAAATATTTCAATTTTCCTGATGCCTTGAAGTTCCTAAAGTGGATGGGGAATGAAGTACTCCAAACGACATTAATACTGTACATGAGTACCCAGCATCCACTCTGCATTGTGAAGTAATAATATACTATACCTGCAATTGAAAGTATGCCTAAATGAAATATATCTTATCAGTCCAAGTACTTTGTAGTCATTGGCTAAATCAATGTTATACTTTATTTACTTCCTCAACTAAAATGAAATAAATGATTAGAACACCAAATGTTTGGATGTCTACATACATTTTAGTCATTATTAATAGTATAATTAACTTAAGCATCTGTTTACTGAATTGTATGATTTAATTCTTAAAATAGCTTATACTTCGTGAGATACATAAAGTGGGGAGAAATCTCAAATGACAGGTAGATAGATATAGAGAAATCTCAAATGACAGGTAGATAGATATACTTCTTCAGTATTGTTCATTTGAAATATCTTAAATTAAAGGATTCTAGCTACCTTGAAAAAGATAGCTCATTAGAATCTGTTTTGATTCTTTTTACCTGATGGGAAGCATAGAGAGTATGTGTTCATAAGAAAACGTTCTTGATAATCTATAGATGCACAGTCATTTATATCCGCAAAGAGAACTGAAAATGAAATTGCTAGACAACACACACAATCAAATATATAAACCAAGGTGTCAAATCTTTTTTTAAGAACTTACTGAGCATCATAAGTGAAGATATGAACAAGACTAAGTAGATCAAAGGGAACTTTAGACTACAAAACATAATACAAGTATCAATTCATTTTATTACTATTAATTACTCTCAACACAAAAATAAATGTAAGAAAGTTTTGCTAACTTACAGATGTCTTTGAATGGAGAATGCACATATAATGTAGGATAGTGATATCAACATCATTGAAATAAACGAAAACAGTCCAAAAACTAATTGAATAGTGGCGTAGTCAGTTCGAGTGGTTATATAAGGAGTCCAAATACACAGTGGTCTGCAGGTTCTAGTAACAGGATTATAATAGAATCTGTCTGTACAGTTTAACTCTAAGGGTTCCTGCTCGCAATCAAATTCACTACTATTCATGAAATTCACTGTGTACTCAGTATCTACAGATACAAAAAAAATCATTTAATAATTGCAAACTTAATACCTCTTACCTTCATATATATCACTAGGCAGATCCTCACACTGGGGTAGGTAGAAGTATAGCTCTAATTCCTTCCATTCACTACTACATTTGTTGTCTCTGATGACCTCACAGTCTTCCCTGGTTACCTCTACTGTGTTATTTTCTGTGCACTTTCTGAAAAAGAAGTTACAGAAAAACTCTGTAGCACTAGCACTGCATTCAGGAGATGGATAGAAAACGGGAAGTCCATAATGCAGCAGTCCCACTAAATATTCCTCTACAGATTCTTGGTCTGTCACTGATACGTTAGAGACACTGTTCTCTGAGCAAATCATGGACGTGTCTTCAAGTCGAAAATTGTTGAAACACACATTCCCTCTGTATACATCACTGCCTGAATTGCAGCCTTCAGTAGATACATTGATGGTGTGTCGAATTTGTGCCAGCTTTGAAAAGAATTATATCTCATGGTAAAGTTAGTTAGTACAATATTTTACACTTCAGGGTTTATACACATAATAGCAAATTTTTATTTGCACCATACACCCACAAATGGTGCAAACCATAGCTTATTAGATGTATCCTCTCTTTATCTCACAGGCTTTTTTTTTAACCAATGCAGAATTAAAAATATTTAGTCACCACCGGGAATCGAACCCAGGACTGCTTGCTTAACACACAAGCAAGCAGTCCAGGGTTTGATTCCCGGTGGCGATCAAACATTTTTAATTCTGTATTGTTTAAAAAATCCTGTAAAAGAGAGAGAATACATCTAATAAGTAAAAGAAGGCTGAGAAAGAAATTATGAAACCCATAGCTGGTTTATAAACAAAGGTCATGAAGAAGGAAGGATGAGGGAAGAAAAAGGATTGAGGGGGGGGGGGGGAGGGGGAAGAAATAAATAATAAGGGGAAACAAAGAACTGAAAAACCAAGACCACCTTGCAGTATGGCTCGCAACCATTCATGCACAACCACAGTCAAGTGATAGAAATAGTCATCAGTTACCAGTTTCATCATATCACATGACTACACTCACAATTGGCAATACTCACTTGTCTAAATTTAACTGGCATTTTCAAGAAAATAAAATTAAAAAATAAATTAATACATTACAGATACTCACTACAATTTAATATAGCTACATAAATATAATAATAGCACGGCGCGTAAGTTGCCCATTCAAAAATGTATGGGAAAAATCGCTGTTCAATTGAAATCGCACAGGGAAAGTGAAATAGCGCGTAACTAATTGAAATACCTCGGTAACTAAGTGAAAACTAAGTGAAATACCTCAGTAGCTAAGTGAAATAGCACAGGTAAGTGTGCATGCGTGCAGAGTTAACCTTGGAAATATACAGTTCGAGTCATTTCTATAGTTGGAGACAATGTTATTCTTTACCGCAGAAGCTCTACCGGTATTAGACGAAATGTTTTTCCACAGATTAGGAGAAGTCTCAGGTTGAAAACGAAGTTCCAGCGGAAGCTAATCCTGAATTAAGGAGATAGTGAGTGAACGATATAGTATAGCTACAATTGCAAATGACTTTTTAAAAAGCTCGCCTACTATTAGCGAGTGATAGGACGGGTAAACTGTGCTATTAGGGGTCAATAGCACTCGTAAAGCAAGTGAAATAGCACTCGGCTTCACCTCGTGCTATTTCAATCAGATTACTTGTGCTATTAATCCCGAATAGCATGGTTACCCGTGCTATTACTCATACTAATATTATATAAATATATTGAAATTGACCACTTGATAAGAAGCTGTGCCATGAAGGGCGAACAAGTTTACTAATGGTAAATACACTTTGAGTTCAGAATGTTTAAAATGATTACACTTAAGATTCCAGATAATAATAACTGGAAGTGAGAAACTAAGAAAAGTGTCTGCCAATTGTCAAAGCTGTCCATTGATTTGCTCATTACTCACAGAAATTAATGGCTGTCTTGAAAATGTAGATGACACTACAAATTGAGTTGATATGACCGCAAGCAAAGTAAATGAGGAACACATTTAGTAAAAATCATGGAACCACTTTAGTCATGTGATTAAGAGTTTTTCTGGCACTTTTTTGTTCATACAAGCCTGTAGGTAGGGAGATGTTATCCAAGTTCCCTCCCCCACTAACCTAAAGATCCACTCTTCAGATAAGTATAGTTAAGTATTAATAAAGCAGCTAAAGAACTAATTAAAATAAAGGAAAAAATGCACTATACTAGGATATCAAGTCATGAATTATTTAGCATCAAACCCTTATTCATTTCAATTGGTCTGGATTAATTGTATGGAAAAATGTAGGCTTCATTTAAGCTTGCTCAACATCAAAGTTATATTTGCCAGTCACATCGTGTGAGTATGAGAGAAGTGCTGATGCACTACCAGCTCAACAATTATTTGGGAGCATCCATGAACCAAAATTGACTTTAATCTTTGTCACTCAAGAACATACTTTATGAAAAGATCGTTGACACACAAGATGTAGTTAAACTATTTGCCATATACACATCCAAAGAATCAGAACTTCATATTTGTATCTTAACTTTTATGATTAATTTGTTTACATAGTTTTTTTTTTGCCTGGTAACACTCTAAAAGATCCAAAAAAAATTAAATTAAAAAAAAAACCTACAGCCCTGTCATATTATCAAATTTCCAATAGCTCATTCACCATTTGTGTGAGAGGAAACCTTATAACTAAATGTAACCAAAAAAAGGATTTTCAATTGGCAATGTGATTAGAAAAATTAATTAGAACAACAACAATACAATGTTAAATGTGTCCATAAAGAGTTCTCTTGAAATATGCAATAACTGATTCCTGGTTAATCTAGTAATCGAATGTAGTGACCACAAGAGAGTAATGGTGGGTTGACATTAAATTGTATGTCTGAAGTCTCGGCAAGGCTTCATGTTTAGTCTGAAGTCAAGCCACTTTCTGGTAAACTACTGTAGTGTGTCTCCACCTTATTTTGTTTTCACTTCTTGATAACGATTCCTACTCACTACAAAACATTCATCCTTACCACAAAAAAAATTATTTTTTTAGCCTGAACCCTTGCTCCTATTGGTTCTTATTATAACATCTTCTCAACTTTTGCACACAAATGATTGAATTTTGCGTTTATAGTCCCTCCTATATAAATCCAGTATAACTTGACCACCTGCTATAGTCTGAGAACTGTAGGAGCTATAGTATCGGCTAGCTGCATATGGGAATAGTTATATGTAAATGGTACTCAATAAGTTCAGCAACTTCTTATTAGGTCTCACATAGCACTTCCTGTTTCTAATCTCTTGAAAACAATTGATTGTGCAGAAAAACGAAACTCAGTGCTTCTACAGCAATGCAGCTTTTTAAATGGGACATATTCTTCATGGTGAATCTTAGTTTTTAAGGGACATATAAGGATGGAACTTTATTTGATGCCTTATGCATAGGCTCCAACTGTCCTTGAATCCGAAGGACAGTCCTTAATTTTTGGACTGTGTCCTTCGTCCTTGAAGGGTTTGGTACTGCCCTATTGTTTGTCCTTGAAGTTTTCTTGCCATAACATGGTATTTTTCTTTTTTATCAAAACCTGTTGTTGTAGTTATAATTATGCTCTGTTGAGTTTATGCAAGGTCAGCTGCTCTTTATCTTAAGGTCAGTGCTTTGCATGCACATTGCAAAGGTCAGCTGCTCTTTATCTTAAGGTCAGTGCTTTGCATGCACATTGCAAAGGTCAGCTGCTCTTTATCTTAAGGTCACGTCAGTGCTTTGCATGCACATTGCACTTAAGTGCTAACCAAAGACATGTATAGAAGTATTAGCTATACAAACTGTCACCATTAGCAGCATTTTCTGTAGCTATAGTTATTAGCTAGCCAACATAATAACTGTGTGCCAGTTGTTTACTTGTCAGGCCTGAAGAGCTTTCTTGCTGCTTACTGAGTCTCAGTTCTCAGACCTCTAGCTAGATCTGCTTGTCTTGATATGTCTGATTCTTTCCCTGGGCCTCCACTGCCTAAGAACTGCCTAAAAAGCAACTGTACTTTATAATAAAAAATAAAATTCCAATTAATATGGGTGTGGTTTGGGTGTGGATATGCTAATTAGGGGCGTGGTAATTAACGGGTGTGGTTTGTCCTTGAAGCATTTTTTGAAAAGTTGGAGCCTATGCTTATGAAAGAACAATTTTGAAATTATTAGGAAAAATAAAACAAAAACATACCAACAACCAAATAAACACCTAGCCAATGCCAATGCAAACCTTTGCTAGTTGCTGAGGAGGTTTACTTGCATATATTGTCCCCACTGTTACAGATCCCGTTACAATCACAACAACAGTCAAGAGCACCGAGGACTCCACTACTTTCCTCTGTTTAGCACTGAGGTTCTTCCACAGGCCCTTGATACTCTGCATCTTCCGCTCAGTACAGGTTTATTAAAGCTACTGAAAACTAGCCTCCGCTGCAAAACTGAAATACTGGCCAGTTATTGTTCTATTATAAATAAATTCTGGGCCAGTACCCCTTACATGCTGTGTAGAAGTCTGGCTTGCTCAGCCTTCTTTCCCGGTAAAACGGGGAGGGTCTCCAACACGCACCCTTTTCGGGAACAGAAATGTAAACCTCGTGGGTTTTCTTATCATCCTGTCAATAATCTTTGCGATCTTTCAATATTATATAATATACTGAAAAGTTGTTTACTAACTTTTAAGTAACGATTAAAAAAGAATGTCCAAATATTCATCAGGAAGTTGCCTGAACTCAGACTAGACATGAAGCCCTGTTGAGACAGTAAACCAACTCCTGTGGTCACTACATTCTATTACTGGAATTCATAATTACTATTCAGGAGAACTTTATGCAATGTAGTATAGAGCATTGTTCTGGGAATGATTGACAGTATTCTATTTATTATATTGTAGTATAGAGCACTGTTCTGGGAATGATTGACAGTATTCTATTTATTATATAAGAGATATTATTATTCATCCACTATTATTATGTCAAGATAATAGAAACTCTTAAAAAATGCTGTGACAAGCTAATGTCAACTGATATTGTGATTTGTTTAGACAAAACTGATTAGAAAACCGATAATAAATAGAATACTGTCAATCATTCCCAGAACAATGCTCTATACTACAATATAATAAATAGAATACTGTCAATCATTCCCAGAACAATGCTCTATACTACAATTAATAAATAGAATTCGGTCAATATTCCAGAATAATGCTCTATACTTACAATATATAAATAGAATACTGTCAATTATTCCCAGAACAATGCTCTATACACAATTACAATCATTCCCAATAAATAGAATACTGTCAATCATTCCCAGAACAATGCTATATTACAATATAATAATAGGAATGCTGTCAATTCCCAGAAACCCTACCAATGCTCTATACTACAATATACTACAATATAATAAATAGAATACTGTCAATATTCCAGAATAATGCTCATACACATATAATAATAGAATGCTGTCAATCGTCCCAGAACAATGCTCTATACTACAATATAATAAATAGAATACTGTCAATCATTCCACAGAACAATGCTCTATACTACAATTAATAAATAGAATACTGTCAATCATTCCCAGAACAATGCTCTATACTACAATATAATAAATAGAATACTGTCAATCAATTCCCAGAAACAATGCTCTATACTACAATATAATAAATAGAATACTGTCAATCATTCCCAGAACAATGCTCTATACTACAATATAATAAATAGAATACTGTCAATCATTCCCAGAACAATGCTCTATACTACATTGCATAAAGTTCTCCTGAATAGTAATTATGAATTCCAGTAATAGAATGTAGTGACCACAGGAGTTGGTTTACTGTCTCAACAGGGCTTCATGTCTAGTCTGAGCTCAGGCAACTTCCTGATGAACTAACCCTAGCTAGTTTTTTCATCTTTTTCTCATTTGTCACACACATTGGAACTACATGTAGGTGTCCATTATAGTCTGGTTGCTTAGTGAAATTACTGTTTTTTGGCGGACAAAAGGATCAAATTTTGCATTAATTTTCTTTCAACTTCATAAATATTATTAGCCTAGGAGCCCCACCCAAAAATTTTAATTAAGCCCACTAATTAAAAATGGCCGCCAGAGCATTTATTGTTATTTATGCTTTAAATATTCTGTTTTTAGGAGCAATATTATTATGCAAGAATTATTGTATAGTTAGTTAACATGTTAAATTTCAAGTTTAAAACATAGATTGATATATTTTTGGCTGTACTAGCAACTACACAGTGGTGAGCAGCATACATTTACTTTGGCACAATTATATCTACTGGAATCTCCTTTGCAGGCACACTTAAAAAAACTTCTGGTATGCTAAGCCAGACCAGTTCTCAACACCGTGCAGCAGCAATTTTTGACCAAATTCACTTGGATTTGAAATTACTTGGTGGGGTCGAGTGCAAGAAGTCCATATTCCAGCCTGGTATTTACTCACTTACTATGTTAATGTTTAGGCTCTTACAGCTAAACAATTCCTCTCTGGCCCCATCACTGAACTCAAACTGGTCTTATCCCTATAGCTGTTAATCTTTCTATCATTTGAAAGTGATTGGAGCTGCAAGGTAATGCTGCCTGCTTCCAGAAAGTGATATTTATAACTGAGGTCTAATTTCCCCAGGGTTTGCACTATAGGAAACTGAAAAAGGCTAATTCCAGTTCCATGAAATGACTTCACTGCAGTTGTCGAGTTGGTTATGGTCAAAATTATCCAGAGCACCAACAGTGAATAATCTATCTGTAAGACAGGCCGGGGCCACAACTCCTTTTTATTGTTCAGATACTGCTGCGGCTATCATACTTTCAATTTGTAAACTTTGTCATATGAAATACAAATTCACATGTGATAAGTTGTTCAATGAGTTCCTTGCTCCAAGCCATGTGGTGAATGTTTAGACCAATGTAAATGGGAAGAGGTGGCTCAAGATCAGAGGAATGCCTTGTTTCATGGTGGTACAAGATTCAGAAGCTTTCTTATGTGCTAAAATGACTTGACCTACAGTTAGTCATGCCTGAGTTTCACATCGCCCTTGGTCTTTCAAATTTGTACCATTGAAAATTAATGGAATAAGATATATGAGGCTTGAAGGACGAGACTCCTGTAGGCAATTAGATGGAAAGGAACCATTGAACTTGAAAGGGCTGATCAATAATTATTGTAGCAGCCTTGGCTAAAATGGTAGCATCTTCAGAAAACGTCCCCTTCTGTAAAGCCTCCCTAAGCATATCTTGGACAGCCTTATGGAATGTGATGACATTATTTCTGCCATCAAACTGTTCTAGGGCTTCTGGGAATTGTTCCAACAGTCGTTCCTTCAACTTGACTTTATTGTACTCCTTAGAGATATCAAAATCATGAAAATGACTGACCTAGAGGGAATACTGACAGTTGAACATTGAAGTTCAAGAACTAACGGCTTTATAAATGTAGCTAACCAACTCCACAAATACTCTGGAAAGGTTTATATATTATTTTCTCTAGTGTGGACCTTCTCTTCTCTGATCTTTTTCCTAAAAATGACTTCTGTAATGGTTTCTCAAACTCGTAAGGCACTTAAAGTGATATTTAGCTACCTTTGCTATAAGGTCTCCACCACCAGTATGAACCAGAAGCTTAGAGTCCTGTAACACTTATTATTCATCATATGCTGCTATCTGCAGCAAAAGTAAAAACTTGTGGAGATTATTTTCTTCAGACGTTTTTCACAAAAAAAATGCAGTTGTTAACTTTTACTACACTTGCTGGGTGGTCCCTCTTTGTTGTAGTCATCTACACTCTTGGATTTATGTTTCCTTGCTTTGTTCTGTTTGGAACTATTAAACTTTAAATGATGAGATTTGTGCCAAGATGCACTTGACAACAAAATCTAATGCACTTGACTACAAAATCTAATGCACTTGTACTACCACTAAAAGAAACACTTGCAGGAAGGGCATCAGGTCCCTCAACTCAGCTACGTTGCCTAAAAATGATCTTCTCCACATTTTCGCACTTGTAGGGCCACATTGGTCGTCATTAATCCTGCCGACAAATGACAATTGTTTCCAATCTAACTCCATGTAATACTCTACATAGCACAGTTGCATGAACCTAGCCCGACACCAAAGGATGGTTATGTAATGGCTTAGTTTTTACTACTTCACACTTTAATTATGAGTGTTTTCCCTTATAAGTGACAATTTTTCACACTTGTTATTACTTTGATTCACCAAACTCCAAACAATTGTCCAGTATTATTTTTGATTGGCAGCCATCTTGCTTTACGAATGCGTTTCATGAGGGCTCCTAGGCTAAAATTCTTTAATAGGCCCTAAGGAACAACCATACCAAATTTTATGCTTTTGTCCAGTGGAAACTGGTAAACCTGCATAATGCCCCTAAGCCACCTGACTATTACATGTTATATACTTCATGAAATATTCAGCTTCTCTGACAAAGACAGCTATTATATCTGTCATTTTCAGTGCAATTCTTTTTGTCTGAGAGAAGATTTTGAAATAGCTAGCTAGCTATTGTGTAAAAGCACTAAGGGTTCACATACCTTTGCACCTTCTTGGTTACCATTTTCATCCATCACTGTCTGAGTTTTAACTAGCTATATGATCATGTGCTAAAAAAAAGCTCATAAAGCAAGCTCAAGTTAATATCGCTACGCATCTAATTTCAAGAGTTTATGAGCTTTTAGAGCATTATTCTGGGAATGATTGACAGAATTCTATTTATTATATTGTAGTATAGAGCATTGTTCTGGAAATGATTGACAGTATTCTATTTATTATATTGTAGTATAGAGCATTGTTCTGGGAATGATTGACAGTATTCTATTTATTATATTGTAGTATAGAGCATTTATTATCGGTTTTCTAATCAGTTTTGTCTAAACAAATCACAATATCAGTTGACATTAGCTTGTCACAGCATTTTTTAAGAGTTTCTATTATCTTGACATAATAATAGTGGATGCTCTATACTACAATATAATAAATAGAATACTGTCAATCATTCCCAGAACAATGCTCTATACTGCAATATAATAAATAGAATACTGTCAATCATTCCCAGAACAATGCTCTATACTCTATACTACAATATAATAAATAGAATACTGTCAATCATTCCCAGAACAATGCTCTATACTGCAATATAATAAATAGAATACTGTCAATCATTCCCAGAACAATGCTCTATACTACTACAATATAATAATAGAATACTGTCAATTATTCCCAGAACAATGCTCTATACTACAATATAATAAATAGAATACTGTCAATCATTCCCAGAACAATGCTCTATACTACTACAATATAATAAATAGAATACTGTCAATCATTCCCAGAACAATGCTCTATACTACTACCATATAATAAATAGAATACTGTCAATTATTCCCAGAACAATGCTCTATACTACAATATAATAAATAGAATACTGTCAATCATTCCCAGAACAATGCTCTATACTACAATATAATAAATAGAATACTGTCAATTATTCCCAGAACAATGCTCTATACTACTACAATATAATAAATAGAATACTGTCAATTATTCCCAGAACAATGCTCTATACTACAATATAATAAATAGAATACTGTCAATCATTCCCAGAACAATGCTCTATACTACAATATAATAAATAGAATACTGTCAATCATTCCCAGAACAGTGCTCTATACTACAATATAATAAATAGAATACTGTCAATCATTCCCAGAACAATGCTCTATACTACATTGCATAAAGTTCTCCTGAATAGTAATTATGAATTCCAGTAATAGAATGTAGTGACCACAGGAGTTGGTTTACTGTCTCAACAGGGCTTCATGTCTAGTCTGAGTTCAGGCAACTTCCTGATGAACTAACCCTAGCTAGTTTTTTTCATCTTTTTCTCATTTGTCACACATCTCCCTGCAAAGTTATAACTCCTCAGTACACATCGCACAAGAGGCTATAGCACTCACTATGCCAGTCAGTCCAGTCAGTCAGTCATCTATCATTCTTAAAAACACATCTTGAATGCATGGTGGCCTTACAAGCAATGAAAATGGCATCAAACTGTTGCACTAGACAAATAAAGTCCCCTTAATTAATGTGCCAGAATTGTTCAGCATTTTTTTTGACTGTACAGTCGTAAGCTTCTGTACCCTATGTAGTAATGCCTCCTATCATCATGTAGCTACTGCGAATCATTTCGTGCTTCCCGAAGTGCTTTGTTTTTTATACCAAGTTTAATGATTGTTGGGAGTGGAGCTCCACATTGGAACTACTTGTTGGTGTCCATTACATGTTATATACTTCATGAAATATTCAGCTTCTCTGACAAAGACAGCTATTATATCTGTCATTTTCAGTGCAATTCTTTTTGTCTGAGAGAAGATTTTGAAATAGCTAGCTAGCTATTGTGTAAAAGCACTAAGGGTTCACACACCTTTGTACCTTTTTGGTTACCATTTTCATCCATCACTGTCTGAGCTTTAACTAGCTATGTGATCATGTGCTAAAAAAAGCTCATAAATCAGCTCAAGTTAATATGCTATGCATCTAATTTCAAGAGTTTATTGACGAATATTTGGACATTCTTTTTTTATCGTTACTTAAAAGTTAGTAAACAACTTTTCAGTAGATTATATATATTGAAAGATCGCAAAGATTATTGACAGGATGATAAGAAAACCCACGAGGCTTACATTTCTGTTCCCGAAAAGGGTGCGTGTTGGAGACCCTCCCCGTTTTACCGGGAAAGAAGGCTGCTCAAGCCAGACTTCTACACAGCATGTAAGGGGTACTGGCCCAGAATTTATTTATAATAGAACAATGACTGGCCAGTATTTCAGTTTTGCAGTGGAGGCTAGTATTCAGTAGCTTTAATAAATCTGCACTGAGCGGAAGATGCATATCAAGGGCCTGTGGAAGAACCTCAGTGCTAAACAGAGGAAAGTAGTGGAGTCGTCGGTGCTCTTGACTGTTGTTGTGATTGTAACAGGATCTGTAACAGTGGGGACAATATATGCAAGTAAACCTCCTCAGCAACTAGCAAAGGTATGCATTGGCATTGGTTATGTGTTTATTTGGTTGTTGGTATTTTTTTGTTTTATTTTTCCTAATAATTTCAAAATTGTTCTTTTATAAGACATCAAATAAAGTTCCATCCTTATATGTCCCTTAAAAACTAAGATTCACCATGAAGAATATGTCCCATTTAAAACTATAGCTGCATTGCTGTAGAACTTCAGCTGCTGTGCACTGAGTTTCGTTTTTCTGCACAATCAATTGTTTTCAAGAGATTAGAAACAGGAAGTGCTATGTGAGACTTAATAAGAAACTGCTGAACTTATTGAGTACCATTTACATATAACTATTCCCATATGCAGCTAGCCGATAAACTTATATAGGAGGGACTATAAACACAAAATTCAATCATTTGTGTGCAAAAGTTGAGAAGATGTTATAATAAGAACCAATAGAAGCAAGGGTTCAGGCTAAAAAAATAATTTTTTTTGTGGTAAGGATGAATGTTTTGTAGTGAGTAGGAATAGTTATCAAGAAGTGAAAACAAAATAAGGTGGAGACACACTACAGTAGTTTACCAGAAAGTGGCTTGAATTCAGACTAAACATGAAGCCTTGCCGAGACTTCAGACATACCCCACCATTACTCTCTTGTGGTCACTACATTCTATTACTAGATTAACCAGGAATTAGTTATTGCATTTCAAGAGAACTCTTTATGGATACATTTAACATTGTATTGTTGTTGTTCTAGCTAATCAGTTTAATCTAATTTTTCTAATCACATTGCCAATTGAAAATCCTTTTTTTGGTTACATTTAGTTATAAGGTTTCCTCTCACACAAATGGTGAATGAGCTATTGGAAATTTGATAATATGACAGGGCTGTAGCTAGATAATTGAATGGAAAGGAGGGGTTTTTTTTAGTTTAATTTTTTTTTTTGGATCTTTTAGATTAGTTACCAGGCAAAAAAAAACTGTGTAAACAAATTAATCATAAAAGTTAAGATACAAATATGAAGTTCTGATTCTTTGGATGTATATGTGGCAAATAGTTTAACTACATCTTGTGTGTCAACGATCTTTTCATAAAGTATGTTCTGGAGTGCCAAAGATTAAAGTCAATTTTGGTTCATGGATGCTCCCAAATAATTGTTGAGCTGGTATAGTGCATCAGCACTTCTCTCATACTCACACGATGTGACTGGCAAATATAACTTTGATGTTGAGCAAGCTTAAATGAAGCCTACGTTTTTCCATACAATTAATCCAGACCAATTGAAATGAATGAGGGTTTGATGCTAAATAATTCATGACTTGATATCCTAGTATAGTGCATTTTTTCCCTTTATTTTAATTAGTTCTTTAGCTGCTTTATTAATACTTAACTACTTATCTGAAGAGTGGATCTTTAGGTTAGTGGGGGAGGGAACTTGGATAACACCCACCCTACCTACAGGCTTGTATGAACAAAAAAGTGCCAGAAAAACTCTTAATCACATGACTAAAGTGGTTCCATGATTTTTACTAAATGTGATCCTCATTTACTCTGCTTGCGGTCATATCAACTCAATTTGTAGTGTCATCTACATTTTCAAGACAGCCATTAATTTCAGCGAGTAATGAGCAAATCAATGGACAGCTTTGACAATTGGCAGACACTCTTCTTAGTTTCTCACTTCCAGTTATTATTATCTGGAATCTTAAGTGTAATCATTTCAAACATTCTGAACTCAAAGTGTATTTACCATTAGTAAACTTGTTCGCCCTTCATGGCACAGCTTCTTATCAAGTGGTCAATTTCAATATATTTATATAATATTATTAGTAATGAGTAATAGCATGGGTAACCGTGCTATTCGGGAATAATAGCACGAGTAATGCGATTGAAATAGCACGAGGTGAAGCCGAGTGTTATTTCACTTGCTTTACGAATGCTATTGACCCCTAATAGCACAGGTTACCCATACTATCACCACTCGCTAATAGTAGGTGAGCTTTTTAAAAAGTCATTTGCAAATTGTAGCTATACTATATCGTTCACTCACTCCTTACTGCAGGATTAGCTTCCGCTGGAACTTCGTTCTCAACCTGCGGCTCCTCTTAATCGGTTGAAAAACATTCCGTCTAATACCGGTAGAGCTTCTGCGGTAAAGAATGACATTGTCTCCAACTAGAAACTACTCGAACTGTAGGTTTCCAAGGTTAACTTTGCACGCGTGCACACATACCTGTGCTATTTCACTTAGTTTCCACTTAGTTACCGAGGCATTTCAATTAGTTAAGCGCTATTTCACTTTCCCCGTGCGATTTCAATTGAACAGAGATTTTTCCCATACATTTTTGAATGGGCAACTTACGCGCCGTGCTATTATTATATTATGTATGTATATTGCTATATTAAATTGTAGTAAGTACCTGTAATGTATTAATTTATTTTTTAATTTTATTTTCTTGAAAATGCCAGTTAAATTTAGACAAGTGAGTGTTGCCAATTATGAGTGTAGTCATGTGATATGATGAAACTGGTAACTGATGACTATTTCTATCACTTGACTGTGGTTGTGCATGAATGGTTGCGAGCCATACTGCAAGGTGGTCTTGGTTTTTCAGTTCTTTGTTTCCCCTTATTATTTATTCCTTCCTCCTCCCCCCCCCCCCCACCCATAAATGTTTGGTCACCACCGGGAATCGAACCCAGGACTGCTTGCTTAACACACAAGCAAGCAGTCCAGGGTTAGATTCCCGGTGGCGACTAAATATTTTTAACTCTGCATTGGTTTAAAAAAAAATGTGTATAAACCCTGAAGTGTAAAATATTGTACTAACTTTACCATGAGATATAATTCTTTTCAAAGCTGGCACAAATTCGACACACCATCAATGTATCTACTGAAGACTGCAATTCAGGCAGTGATGTATACAGAGGGAATGTGTGTTTCAACAATTTTCGACTTGAAGACACGTCCATGATTTGCTCAGAGAACAGTGTCTCTAATGTATCAGTGACAGACCAAGAATCTGTAGAGGAATATTTAGTGGGACTGCTGCATTATGGACTTCCCGTTTTCTATCCATCTCCTGAATGCAGTGCTAGTGCTACAGAATTTTTCTGTAACTTCTTTTTCAGAAAGTGCACGGAAAATAACACAGTAGATGTAACCAGGGAAGACTGTGAGGTCATCAGAGACAACAAATGTAGTAGTGAATGGAAGGAATTAGAGCTATACTTCTACCTACCCCAGTGTGAGGATCTGCCTAGTGATATATATGAAGGTAAGAGGTAGTAAGTTTGCAATCATTAAATGATTTTTTTTGTATCTGCAGATACTGAGTACACAGTGAATTTCATGAATAGTAGTGAATTTGATTGCGAGCAGGAACCCTTAGAGTTAAACTGTACAGACAGATTCTATTATAATCCTGTTACTAGAACCTGCAGACCACTGTGTATTTGGACTCCTTATATAACCACTCGAACTGACTACGCCACTATTCAATTAGTTTTTGGACTGTTTTCGTTTATTTCATTGATGTTGATATCACTATCCTACATTATATGTGCATTCTCCATTCAAAGACATCTGTAAGTTAGCAAAACTTTCTTACATTTATTTTTGTGTTGAGGGCAATTTATAGTAATAAAATGAATTGACACTTGTATTGTGTTTTGTAGTCTAAAGTTCCCTTTGATCTACTTAGTCTTGTTCATATCTTCACTTATGATGCTCAGTAAGTTCTTAAAAGAAGATTTGACACCTTGGTTTATATATTTGATTGTGTGTGTTGTCTAGCAATTTCATTTTCAGTTCTCTTTGCGGATATAAATGACTGTGCATCTTTAGATTATCAAGAACGTTTTCTTATGAACACATACTCTCTATGCTTCCCATCAGGTAAAAAGAATCAAAACAGATTCTAATGAGCTATCTTTTTCAAGGTAGCAAGAATCCTTTAATTTAAAATATTTCAAATGAACAATACTGAAGAAGTATACCTATCTACCTGTCATTTGAGATTTCTCCCCATTTTATGTATCTCACGAAGTATAAGCTATTTTAAGAATTAAATCATACAATTCAGTAAACAGACGCTTAAGTTAATTATACTATTAATAATGACTAAAATGTATGTAGACATCCAAACATTTGGTGTTCTAATCATTTATTTCATTTTAGTTGAGGAAGTAAATAAAGTATAACATTGATTTAGCCAATGACTACAAAATGCTTGGACTGATAAGATATATTTCATTTAGGCATACTTTCAATTGCAGGAATAGTCTATTATTACTTCACCATGCAAAGTGTATGCTGGATACTCATGTACTGTATTGATGTCGTTTGGAGTACTTCATTCCCCATCCACTTCAGGAACTTCAAGGCATCAGGAAAATTGAAATATTTCCACACCGCCTGTATTTCATTTTGCATAGTGTTCCCACTCATAACACTTTTGCTCCTTATCTATCGCTACACTTCCTTCACGGTAACATATGGATTCTGCATAGTGCAAGTACCAGAAAGGTTTCGCTGGATTTACTTGTATCCATTTATGTTCATTACGCTACTGATAACATATGACTGGCCTGTTGAACTAAACCTATTGCCGTATGCAGGACAACTCTGTGCTGCTGTACCAACTATAACTGAAGAAAGCAACATCCAAATGTAAGAGTCTGCACATGCAGTAGTGACCATGATAGTAATACAAGACAGTGGGTTGGGCGAAAAAGATTGTTGTTGTTGTTTTTTATTATGGTATGGTATAAAATTATTGTGGTATGAATTACTCATATATGAAAGTGAATTGATTACACTCAAAGAGATACTTCAGGTGTGCAGGGTTTTTTAATTATGTTTTGTGTGTGAGTGGGTAGGGGAGGAGGAGATTTGGGCAAGTCCACGATTTCTGCAACATATTACATTACAAGGGAATTTTTAATTAGCATGAAATAATAACGAACTAAATACTGTAATTTTTTAGTTTAGCTTACCATAATACTGTCAAAACATGCAAATATTAAATGGGGGTGGCGAGTTTGAATGTTTGAGGGAAAACCATCCCCCCCTCCCCTCTAAACTGAATCCTGTGTCGCATATAGGTATATATGCATTTCACTATCCACCTCATCTTATCAACGATACCATTTAATGATGTCAACCGATAGCCATTCTGGTACTGGAAAAGGCCCATGTAGCACCACTTAGTGTATGTGTGCACACTCCATGAATATACAGTGTAGTTGTCGGAGTGTAGAATGACCCCCCCGGTCATCGGACACTAGTGTACGTTGACCCTGGGGTCAACCAGCACTAGAGTAGAGTGACCCCTCTAGTGTTCTATGATCCCCCTTCCCCACACTCTCTACGTGTTCAGTTTAGGGTATTTACAATGAAGAAGTTTGCACATACCTTCGAACGCAATATATAGTACCCAGCAGGTTATTCAAATAGCCATAAGAGAAATTTGAAGTTATTTTATTTATTTAGTTAGATAATTAGTTATGATTTATATACCCCTCCTTGTGGTTAGGGTTATGCTAGCCTTTCTTGTTTGTAGTCACATGACTGGTATGGTTGTATAAACATATAACACATGTATTTTGTGTACATGTAGGAGTTCATGGGTTCAAATTAACGGGACGAAGTACAAACCACAAGATGTCGTTATACTCTCTGCTTCCTCAATGCTTCCTGTATTTGGAATTATTCTATCTATTCTAATCACAGAGGTCACAACTTGTCATTTTGTGTGTAAAGTACTTAAAACGTATTCATTTAATTCACACTATCATGCATATCATGTGAAACAGGTGGCAGAAAGGCCTGTTCCGATCATGATTTGTGGCCAAGAGAACTTTCTTGATCATCACATTCTGTCTTTGTACTCTGTATCAGACTTTGATTTGATCCCTCTGAAGTACCACCTACCAGAATTCTAATTGCTGTACAGTATATATACAATTAATATTTGAACCATTTCATGATTATTCACCATATTTGCATCAAGTGGGACACTCCCACAATGTTATGGTGGGATTGTCCCACCAACTTCATAATGGTGCGACATCACACTGATGTCATGTGGGACAATCCCACCATAGAGTGGGAGTGTCCCACCACCAGCATCATGGTGTGACATCACACCTAAGGTGGGAAACATGTTTGGTGGGATATGGCCACCAACTTCATAATGGTGTGACATCACACTGATGTCAAGTGGGACAATCCCACCATAGAGTGGGAGTGTCCCACCACCAGCATCATGGTGTGACATCACACCTAAGGTGGGAAACATGTTTGGTGGGATATGGCCACCACTTTTTTTACAGTGATTGATTAACTTCAATTTAAATGTTTCTTTATAGGTTGTATTATCAGCTTGTAAGTTGGACGGGCGAAGTATTTGGACAGAAATAAAACTACTGGTATCTTTATTCTACATTGTCTTCTTACCATTCTTGGTCATTGTTCAACTCAATCATAAATGCACTTCCTTTCTCCAATAGCCCACTACAATGCTCTGATTGACTATTTTGCTTGTGAGAGTTTTGGATTAAGTCCCGAAAGAGATTGCACCGAGTTTGTCACTCCTCTTCATCAAACTATTGCGTTTGACGTCTCATTAGTCCTGGAGGCTGCTGTGATATTAGTTCCAATTGTACAAATGATACTAACATTTGATTTCAAAGCTCTTCGAGACAAACTCAAAAAAATTTCAAAATAAGAAGTGCCCAATTGAACATTTACTTTGAATGAGTGCAATAGTGTATATGTATGCATTCTTCATTTCTTTCAATAGTTCTATCCATATTTTTGCACAACAATCATTTTAGTATTTTGTAATCAGCACCAAAGATGCTGTAAAATGATATTTTGTTCAAATTTTCAATTTACTCTCTGAATTAAATTAGCTTCTTGGCCTAAAATCTAGGCCTGCTTAATCAAAACAAGCTCTAGTATATAAGTACTTAATAATACTCATGGTAGTCAAAAATTAAGGGGATGGTCCAGTTCTTGGTCCTGATGAGAATAGTGGTTGAAGAGTGCAGTATATTTAAAAAAAGTAAAGATAATTATGTAAATTTGTAATACAAAATGAACTAAGCACCTTTCCTATAGCCATCCGGTCATTATGTGATTTACACCATCCTCGGGCCTTAAATCCCCTCCACATCAAGGTGTAATCCATACTTATTCGCTATGATTTACGACTAGCTAAGTACTACAGATCTGGTAATTAAAAATAAATGCCTGAAACTTTCAGGCCTTGTTCATATGCACATTTAGCTACTTGTCTTTGTTTGTTTCTTATACATTTTAGTGTTGCTGGGTACATAATTTTCATGGTAGCCCTTGTAAGCACTAAGATTCTCAGAGCACTTGAGGTTTTCCAGAGCCATTGTTGCATATTAGTAGAACTATGTATTATGTCAGTTAAAAGTTCAATAAGCTACACAAAAAATATTAGTAAGATTGATCATGTTGAGTGCAATTATGACCCTAGAAATTGTAAAGAATATGTCACTTTCTGCATGCAGAAAGTACAGGTCGCATTGTTTAATGTCAAGAATTGCAACCAAAAGACTGTGTGAGAATTCTATCGGTGAGCTACTGAGCAGTGTTCCATTAATGTTGGATTAATTATCTTAAGAGTGACTTTCTACTTTGATTAATTACAAGGTAATAAACTTGGAGCAAACAAAACAATAGATAATAAATAATTTAAGACCAGTATTCAGAACTATGTTGCAAATGATTCTATGCACAAAAATCAGAAAAAACATGATAAAGCAGAAAAGTTGCCTAAAAATGATAATTGTTAATTTTTGATAGTAGTAGGTGTTCGGCTGTGAGTCTTTTGCAGGCCATTATTAAACACCTTTTTGATCTTGGCTTGGAGATCTGTGAAATTTGATGTCAATAGGAATTTGTCAATTGGAATAAATATTCCAAAAATCAATAATGCAAATGAAAGATTATATGAAATGGTTTGATGCAGAGGAGTGACAAATTCAGTGCAATCTCTTCCAGGGCTTAGTCCGAAACTCTCACAGGCAAAATAGTCAATCAGAGCATTGTAGTAAGTAATTGGAGTGAGAAAGCAAATGTAACTGAGATGAACAATCACTAGAAATGGTACTATGATAGTAATGGCTAAAGAAATAAGTAGCTTTATTTCCACCCAAGTGGTTCTCCCATGCATCTTGCCATTGGATAGCATAACCTGTGATAAAAATATACATAAAAAAAGGCAATGCATACAAAGTGAATTTCATGCAATCCGTCAATTGTCTGCTAAGATTACAAAGGCCTTCCAGATTATTGTTACCATACTTTTCTTGGTAAGTAAGATGTAAGCTGAGTTTGGGTCTCTTGGATCCCATCAGCTGATAGTTCAGATAGGGCCTTCGATGTCTAAAACTAGTGGTTCTAGGTTCAATTCCCAGATAGCTATCTGCATTTCTTTAGGACTCTTTTGAATGAGATTCCTTCTTTAAAATATTTATTTGGCGAGCGAGCGTAGCGAGCGAGACACTTACAGGGGTAACACAATCGAAAATCGGGGATGTTTATTTATTGGCGAGCGAGCGAAGCGAGCGAGACACTATCAGGGGTAACTCAATCGAGATTTCGCTATATTTATTTATTTATCTGTTTATGGGGTACGTGAGACCTCTGTTTTAGCCCGCGCTTCTAATTACGTAAGTTAGGTAAAGCGTTCACAGTTCCAGTATTTTTCAATTAACGAGCGCGGAGAATCCTGCTGCACTGCCTTACGCAACTCTGTTTCAACCAAAACGTTTATAGCTACTCTCTTCTTGAAATAATTGTGAAGTCTTTGTCAAGCTGCGCTTCTTTGCCACTGCTTTCTAAGTTTATTCAGGTAATTCTGTTATTGTTAACTCAGCTAAGAGCTTGTTGTCAACAGTGACTGGTAAATTCCAATAGTCAGAATGACTCAAATTTGGTACTACGGAAGTTACTACGGCTCAAGAAAATGAGGTAAGAAAGTAATTTTGTATTTGTGTGCTAAAATTGATTGTCTTTTGTTTATGTAGCTGAGAGCTTGTTGTCAAGAATTCGAGGTAATTCAGATGGTCAAAGTAACTTCAATTTGATATTACAGAAGTTATCAATACTCAAGAATGAGGTAAGTAGTAATTCCATATTTGTTGGCTAAAATTACAAATAATAACACTGGTTTATTTTTTATCGTAGCTGAGAGCTTGTTCAAGAGTCACTGGTGATTGAGATTATCAGAATGGTTGATGTTTGATACTACAAAAGTTACCATTAATCAGGTAAGAGAGTGATTTTGTATTTGTTTGCTGAAATCTAATGTCATAACTGCTATTATAGTGTTTGCATGAAGTAAGCTAAAAAGAGTAACATTTTATGTTACCTAACTATCAGGCTCGCTCGCCATTTGTGCTCAAGCACACCACTAGTTTATTTATTTGTATATATGTTTGGACGTACGTATGTCATTTTGTACTTTGACCCTCGCGTTTTTGTGTTAGTTATGTGGTCGACCCCGTCCCAAATTGTACTAAACAGAATCCTCTGGTTTATCGATCAGTACCCGTATCACCCTAGAAATTGAATTGTTTACCGTTTTGAATTCTTTTGCGGGTGCAGTTACAACTTGAAAACTTAAGGGACTTCCATTTCTATTCGAGTTAGTGTCTGTGGTAAGTCAATGCGCTCTTTGTCATGGTTATAAGCCGTGCGCAACAGTATTTACTTGAAAATACATTGTCCACTAGACTACAGCAAGGTAAGTCTGTGTAGGTTCATGTCCAGTTGTGTCAAAGCATTGTGTGTTACAACCACTACTTAGCTAAAGAACATCACAAAGAAAACTTTTAAATAACGTGTATTGTTTTGTTGTTGTTTTTTCCCTTCAATTCAAGCAGTTGCAGAGAGTTGTTACTATGGCACTGAAATCCCTTTACCCTGTATGCTAAATTTAAAAACTGGACCTTATTTTCAGTAGCTTCAGTGTTAGTAGTCAAAATCATTCATATAAAAATAGTATAGTCTTTAGGCTCGCTCGCCATTTGTGCTCAAGCACATCACTAGTATAATTGGCGAGCGAGCGAGACACTATCAGGGGATCGAAAATCGGGGATATTTGTGTTTGGACATACGTATGTCATTTTTGTACTTTGACCATGGCGTGTTAGTTCACTGAACAGAATCCTCAGGTTTATCGATCATTACCCGTATCACCCTAGAAATTGAGTTGTATCGTTTTGAATTCTTTTGCGGGAAAACTTGAAAACCTACTGGAGTTCCATTTCTTTTCAAGTTTGTGGCGGTGGTAATTTTATGCGCTCTTTGTCATGGTTATAAGCCGTATGCAACAGTATTATATTTGAAAATGTATTGTCCACTAGACTAACCACGTAGGTAAATCTTGTGTAGGTATGTCCAGTTGTGTCAAAGCATTGTGCGTTACAGCCACTACTTAGCTAAAGAATATCACGAAGAAAACGTTTAAATCAATTGTATTGTTTTGTTGCTGTTTTTTTTTGTTGTTTTTTTTTCAATTCAAACAGTTGCGGCGAGTGGTTACTATGGCATTGAAATCCCTTTACCATATAAACGTAATTTAAAAACTCGACATTATTTTTAGTAGCTTTGAGTGTTGGAAGTTAAAATCAATCATATAACAATAGTGTAGTTCACTAGTATATGTATGGATGGTACGTGTGCCCTTTAAACGCATGCAGATGCCATTTTTCCCCTAAAAACTCAGCTTTTTAGGTTTGACCCCACTTTCTTCTGATACTACAGCTTTAAGCAAGTCTTTTTGGGCTCCAAATGTCAGAACCAGGTGACACCAGTGGTAGATAGTTTTATGTAACCTAACTAGGCAGGCTCCCTCGCCATTTGTGCTCAAGCACATCACTAGTAATACCCGTGACCGACGTACGTGTTCATGAATAATTCATGAGCTAATGAGCTAGTAGAATGCGCAGACACACAATACTCATGAACTTGTGCTGAATTGCCGGGTAAACCTAGAGCGCAACGCAGAACTGGCTAGCAACCAGACCCAGCACCAAAAAAATGGACAGTAGGCGGGAGTGGCAGAAAAACATGAGCGCAGTTTTCGTGAACTAGCGCTGAATTACCGAGTAAACTAAGAACAGTTTTAAAGAAGTGAAGGGGTTGGCTACGCTAGACTACCGGTAGGCGAATTCGTTCGCTACCTAACCGGGTACAACGATAAATGGAAGAAGACGAAAGTGGCAGACAAACAAGAGAGTGCGTAAAGTGTCGTCGTGATCAGTAGAAAGTGATTACATAATACATAATTACGGCATAAGCTTCAAAAAGTAAGGTTAAAATGCAAAAGAGTAAAGGCGGTGAGTGGTAAAAAGGAAAAACTAGAAAGAGAAGGCAAAAAGGGAACGGTTAATATTGTACTAAAAAGCGGGTGGGAATCAAATTGTTGAGTATAATGGCAGCATAAGTTTCAAAAAGAAAGGTGAAAGTAGAAAAGCAGAAGTTAAAAGTTTCACTTAGCCTAAGTCCACAATCATGATAGAAGGACAGAAAGATTCACAAGCATGAGAGGTAGATATAGGAGGAGAAAGTACTCCTTGACTCAAGAAGGAAGAGCTGAAGGAAAAAAAAGAAAAGTGGGGGATACAAAAATGAGATAGTTTAGGAATAAATAGAGCAGGAGAGTGAAACTGATGTAACCTTAACCAACTGTAGAGAATGATATCCATGAATAAAAATAACTTATGCTACAGCATTCTTTCTGTGCAATAAGTCAACCGCCACTGTGTGGCGGGGTACCTGCTAGTAACTATTATTATTATTTGCTGTTTTATTTTTACTATCTTTACAGTCCTTTAGTCTCCTCTGTCGCTTGGCCTTCTGTATGCCACTCTGTTTTCAAATTTTAAAGAAAGATTGGAGCAATACAAATATAAGTATAAGGAAAAAAAATGATCACAAAGTTTTGAAGACTAATTAGCTACCATGAGCAGTTTTTTTTAGAGATAAGAAATAATAAAATGTCTAATATACTTGCAAAAATGTTTCTTCATAAAATTGCGTACCTTGTGTTTATACTGAATCATTTTAACTCTCTTCTGCCCTTATTGTTAAAAAAAAAAAAAGAAGCTAAAGAAGTATGTCGATTTTGTGAGCTATGTTAAGCAATTATATTTCACTTCTTAGTTTATAAGGTAATACATGCAGAAACAATGATTGGGAAAAAAGTAATCATTGTATTAAAAAGCAAGAAAAATATTTTGCTCTTGTTCATGCTGTTGGACAGCCATTGCATTCTTTCTCTTTTTTTGCGTCTGTAAACACTCACTGCCAAACTACAGATCACTGGTGAGTGCGCATTTTGTACACTTTAGGTAGTTTTAAAAAACTCTTTTTTTAAAAATACAATTCCACTTAGTGCACTTAAATAGCTGTTTCATTCACTGATTACCCATCTTGGACTTGCTTACCTTCATTACGTTCCAGACTATGACGATAAACATGGCTGTTATGAGTAAAGTGATGAACATAAATGGATACATGTAAATCCAGAGAAATTTCTCTGGCACTTGGCCAATGCAGAATCCAAACAATATATTGAAGGTAGTGTAGCGATAGATAAGGAGCAAAAGTGTTATGAGTGGGAACACTATACCAATTGAAATACAGGTGATGCGGAAGTATTTCATCTTTCCTGATGCTTTGTAGTTTCTGTAGTGGATGGGGAATGAAGTACTCCAAACGACATCAATACAGTACATGAGTACCCAGCATACACTTTGCATGGTGAAGTAATAGTATATTACACCTGCATTTGAAAGTACATATAAACAAGCTAAACATTAATGTAATTAGTTCAACTTCAACTGGATAGCAAGGCAAAACAATTAAAAAAAATGTGAATTGCTTTAAAAGGGCCATAATAAAGATTCAAATAATTCCTGCAATAATAATCAATGAGTGTTGTCATACATTTTCAAAGAACTCACGTTGACCAAGTAGTAGAATTTGTCTGGCAATATTTGTGTACCAATATCGGAATTGTCACTCTTAGGACCTGCCAAATTATGCTCAAAATTTTAGAATTATTATTTTTTATTCAAAGAATTTCTGTTATTATTATGAAAGAATTACATAATCCTCAAATTATTCTAATTTAATTAGTAGAATTTGGTGCATGATTGCAATAAAAAAGTTTGAGTTTTCGTGATTGAGTGATTGAGTAAGTTCTCACTCACCTATTAAATCATTATGGAAGATTTATTGTAATCTTCCAGCAAAGACCTTTGTGTCTCAATAAAACTATTTTAAAATGGAATGACAAAAAAACATGCTTCATTGCAGCTGAGGATGGCAAAATTAACTGAAACATTTTGCACATTTATTGACCAATGTCAGAGGTCATTTACATGCCTTTTCCACCACACAACTGATCCTGAGTGGAAGAAATATCTTGCAGCTGTAGTATAATACTTCAGTAGTTCAAATTACAATTGGTTAATAATGTGAGAATTCAGGAAAGGAAAAACAAGAATGTCATCAAGATCACTAACTGTTGGCTACAGTTCCACTTGTTTTCACTGTGCTAACTATAAAGCTTAAACCGCTAATTCTAAATCCTAACTAAATATTTTGTGCCGTCACCGTTCAAGTAAGTTATAATCCAGTTAGGTATTTTATTAACTAGGACGGATATTTTATTATCCTAGCTAGGACAGGTATTGTATTATACTAGCTATGTCTGGGATTTCCAAAGATCCCCAGACAAGTTTCATAACATATCGAGATTATTTTGTGCATACGGACTTGTACATTTCCATGCCTATCCATTTCCCCTATGACATCCCTTTTCCATCCTACGAACTTAGTTCATTTAATCATATTCATGTATTTCCTATAACCATACCACCCCGCACTGTGCTGTGTCCTATTTCTTGTACTCTTAACTTTATAATTATTGTTATTCACCTCTGCTGAAACCTGAGTTACCATTCGGGTCTCGTGCGCTCTTTTGTGGCTACGTGAATCTGAGTCTGAAAGCTTCCGCCATCGGACTCAGACACTCGCGTTACTAAGCTGCGCCTCAGTAAGTGATCACCGCCGTCTCTGTGGGTGTGTGCCTGACTTGAGCTAAGCCTATCCCTTGCGAGAGTGAGAGCCAGGCGCCCCCACAAGCTATGATAGATATTTATTTATTATCCTAGCTAGGAGAGGTATTGTATTATCCTAGCTATGATAGATATTTATTTATTATCCTAGCTAGGACAGGTATTGTATTATTCTAGCTAAGATAGATACTTATTTATTATCCTAGATTCTAGCTAAGATAGATATTTATTTATTATCCTAGCTAGGACAAGTATTGTATTATTCTAGCTAGGATATATATTTTATTATCCTATTCTATTATCCTAGCTAGGACAGGTATTCTATTATCCTAGCTAGGACAGATTTGTATTATCCTAGCTATCTAGCTAGAATAAGCATTTTATTTAGGATATATGTATTATAGGTTACACCACGATGTGGAGGTTGGTACAGGATTTACACAACTGAAGGTCGAAGGCTCGAGGATAGTATAAATCTCTTACTGACCGAACATAGGAGGGAAATTATTATCACAGCTGGGATGTACTATAAGATTTACTTTAGCTTTTGTAAAGTTGAATCTCAGAAACTATTTTATAGTTCATTTTATACTTGTGTTAATTAAGAAGCTCTTAGTTCACATTAAATACTTTTTTTAAACAAACCTGAAATATAGCATATGGAAAAATCATTTGTCAGTAAGCTTTCTTGAAAATCTCTATATTTACAATCTTCGGATTCCACAAACAAGGCGGCAAATGAAATTGCTAAATAGAAAAATTGAACTGTAAGCATAGCATTCATATTTCAATTACATAAAAACTTACTGAGCATCAAAAATGAGAATGTGAACAACACAAAGTAGATTAAGGGAAACTTCAAGCTATAATAATAATAAACAAGATGTGTTTAGCAATTAAAACCCTATTACCAACAGCATGACTGACAGACAAACAGACAGGACAACTACTACAACCATCTCGTGCAGAGCTCTGAGGGTTAACAATAATAATAATAATAATAATAGTAATAATAATCACAGTTTAAAAGTAAAGCCTAAAATTCATCACACAACTCTTAATCTATTATTGAGAAACCATTCGAAGTCCTAAATTAACTTGTAGTCAGGGTACAGGTACTATGGTCTTCTCACTGCATAGTTAATGGAAGAAAAACATCATGTTGAAATGAGAACTTACAGATGTCTTTGAATGGAGAAGGCACACAAAATATAGACCAGAGATATGGACATCATTGATATAAAAGCAAACAGTCCAATAACAAGCTGAATTTTATTGTAGTCAATTGGGGAAGTTAAATATGGATTCCAATTACATAGTGGCCTACAGGTTCTAGTAGTAGAATTATAATAGAATCCGTCTGTACAGTTTAACTCCAAGAATTCCTGCTTGCAATCAAAGTCACTACTATTCATGAAATTCACTATGTACTCGGTATCTGCATAGAGAAAATATTAATAAATGGTTTTAAGTGTGCTGATTGCAAATTTACATCCCGTTACCTTGATATACATTACGAGGCAAATCCTCACACTGGGGTAGGTAGAAGTATTGCTCTAATTCCTTCCATTCACTACTACATTTGTCGTCTCTGATGACCTCACAGTCTTCCCTGGTTACCTCTACTGTGCCATTTTCTGTGCACTTTCTGAAAAAGAAGTTACAGAAAAACTCTGTAGCACTAGCACTGCATTCAGGAGATGGATAGAAAGCGGGAAGTCCATAATGCAGCAGTCCCACTAAATATTCCTCTACAGATTCTTGGTCTGTCACTGATACGTTAGAGACACTGTTCTCTGAACAGTTTGAAGGTTTGTAATAAAGTTGAAAATTGTTGAAACATACATTCCCTTTGTATGCAATTCCTATGCTGCAATCTTCAGTAGATACATTGATAGTGTGCTTAATCTGAGCAAGCTTGAATAACAAAAAAAAACATCTTACATAATTTTGTTCAATTATAATAGCAACAAATATTGGATCTAATAGTCTGCCTCATATTATTTTCTTATGTGGTAAAGTGTCCATGTACTGCCGCCATGAGTATACACACGGTTAAGTATAACTAGCTAGCAGATATGGAATGCAGCAAGCAGTCAAGCTATTGATATTGATATAGCAAATGGAGTAATCAATAAAAATATAAAAATAAAAAGATGAAGTCGCAATCTGACAGGAATCAATATTTGATGTGAGGAAAAGCAGCACAGGGTCATTAAAAAAAAAAAAAAGAAAGAAAGGAAGTCAGTGCGCAGGACCTCCATACAAAACAAAAGGGAAAACAATGGCTATACTACAGGAAAAACAATGCAATATCCTGAGTCAGTGTCATTGCACATTGTTCAATCAATTGCAGTCCCAACACCATGTTATAATATTGCAGTCCCAATGACATGTTATAATATTGCAGTCCCAATACCATGTTATAATATTGCAGTCCCAATACCATGTTATAAAATATTGCAGTCCCAACACCATGTTATAATATTGCAGTCCCAACACCATGTTATAATATTGCAGTCCCAATACCATGTTATAAAATATTGCAGTCCCAACACCATGTTATAATATTGCAGTCCCAACACCATGTTATAATATTGCAGTCCCAACACCATGTTATAATATTGCAGTCCCAACACCATGTTATAATATTGCAGTCCCAATACCATGTTATAATATTGCAGTCCCAACACCATGTTATAATATTGCAGTCCCAACACCATGTTATAATATTGCAGTCCCAACACCATGTTATAATATTGCAGCCCCAACACCATGTTATAATATTGCAGTCTCAACACCATGTTATAATATTTCACGTAGTAGTTTGCTTCATTCATTTCCCTTGCGGAAATATATTTTAAAGAGGTGAATCATACGACCTAAATAGGAATGCAACATCTGTATGCTTTGCCAACAAAGTGAACATAGTAGCTAAAAGAATACAAATTATGAAGCATGTTGGTCATGTACTATTTTGATTCCATAAAATGTACCTAGATTACAACTGACACTTTCTCTATCATTATAGAGAAAGCTTACTTGACACCAGTAAATTGACTTCTGACAGAGAAGCTATAATTATTTGAACCATACAATACATTTGATCAGCTTTAAGACATGATGATGAATATGAATATTGTAGCCTAAAATTTACCACGCGCTAAAATGGAATGCTATGGAAGAACTGTTCAAGATGACTTTCAGTTAAGTGAAATGAGTGCTGACAATACACACTCAAAATGATCCAAGCATTACAATTTTAATACATAGCAGTTCATTTTAGTCATACCTTTAGAAGTTGTTTTGGAGGTTTACTTGCATAAACAGTCCCCACTATTAGCGACCCTGTTACAGTAACGACAATGGTAAACAATATCAGCATTTCCACTGCATTCTTCTTTTTGCTACTGAGACTTTTCCACTGACTGCGAACCGCAAGCATCCTTCTCTTAAACGTGGGATTTTCCTTGAAGTATCCCAGAAGAGTATCTATTTTATCGCCAGTCTGCTGGCGTAATGCGCAGGCTCGACTTTAGCTAATCTTGCAAAATGCATTCCTTCGGGGCGGTAAAGGGTCTGCTACCCGAGACGGGCAAACGACGTGAGAAACTCGTCACCAAAATCCTACCGGACTGAAAGTTTGTTTTTTAAACATCTCCCCCCCCCCTCCCACCCCGGCTTACCGACCCATTGGCGTAACTAGCACCATAGATAGCTCAATGTCGGTTAAAATCGCGACAAAATAAATAACATGAGTGGAATACTTCTGTAACAGTTCTAGTTACATGCATTCACACTATTCCTTTGTCACACTTTGTGAGCTAGGTATATACTACCCCTGTTGGTTGAATAGGATGATATGGTCTTACAGATTTGATCAATGATTCAAAGTCAGACAGATGATTCTTTATTAAATTTGACTTATAAAAGGTTTATATAGCTAGCTAATGTAGTGGTAGAAAACCAATTCAAATTTTATATTAGTTGTGAACCTAATGAGCTGACTTAGCCACTTTATAAAAGGAGTAAATAAATCTAATTACATGATGAAATTTAGTTTATCCCTGATACATACAAATTCCAGAATCAAAGTTTACTGGGGTCATAGTACAGTATTAATAGTATTCATGTTTGTACATTAATCAATTCATGGAGATGAGAGGAACCAGGAAGGACAAAGTCTAACGCAGATAGTATTCTGGGGGGTACCCACTTTATAATGAATATATATAGCCTTAAAAACAAATATTAAATATTGTAGCTAAGTTTATACATTTAACAGGAAACTGTATACAGTATATGTTCTAATTGGTAACTTTTAGTCAACTATACCTGAAAAAGCAACTGTATGTACACATATTGAATGCTTGTAATATTAAAAAAACAAAAAAACAAAAAAACAAAAAAACCTGCAGAGTCCTAAGATAGAGTTGCAATGCTGCTACTATATTCACAACTTCCTCATCTCAGTGGTATAAAATCATGTGCACAAATAGATTTTAAGTAGCTAGTTATCTGAGCAAAAAGGTAAGCAAACAGAGATTAAATGTGTGCAAATATGCATGTATCAGGCAAATTCTTTGTAATTTTTTTACTTACAGAACGATTGAAATGTCAGAAAAATTTGAAAACGTGGTGTTGCAGAACATCAGGGCTACTGACAGTGAATTTCATAGTGAATCTCAAGAACGCCGCTACCAAAACCTAATCGAGACAAGCCAAGTGAAGACCACTTCAATGAATTCTCAAGATAACACTTCAGATGAAATGTACGAGTCCATGGATGGTGATAAAGATAACAGCACAAAAGCTAAGTCTCTCTATCAAGATATGCCTTTACCTGCTTTACCAGTCAGGCAAGCTGATTATACCTTTGTTAGTAGTAATACCAAAGTTTCTAAAAAGCAGCTAACCCTAAGTAAAGAGCAGTTATTTACTGCTTTCCTTGGAATATGCATATTTTTGGTTGTGTCAGCTATTGTGGCTGGTCTAGTTTTGGGGGTTATAAACTGGATGCGACAAGGGAACATTATGGAGCAGAATATTCAACAATCTCAACTAAGTAACCAAGGAGACATTGACCTGCTAACTAAATATAATAAAATGGAGGCCCTTTTGTTGGAAATGCAGGCTAATTTGACTCGCAAAAATAACGAACTTGCTGCACAGCTCTATGATACAAATTACACCGTAAGCTTGCTGACCAAGCAAATTTTGTCCTTACAGTCTCTGTTGGGGTCCAGTACAGGTGATATTGCCATTACTGTGCACAACCTTACTTCTAGAATGGCTGTAGTAGAAAGAGATGTATCATCCCTGAACAATAGCCTAGTTCTGCTAAAAGGTCAAACTGCTGTGATTGAGAATAACATTGACCTCAGCACTCGTAGAATAATGGACCTCGAGTCGAATATAAGCCAATTAAATACATCACAGCAGATTATAAAGATGAAAGCAAGCAATAATGAGTATAATATTAATACTTTAAGTATCACTCTGGTCAGTAACATAACTGAGTTTTATGGAGTTCATTCTATTTTAGTATCAAGAGTGGGTAGTCTTGAGGATTATGTTGACAGCATTAACAGAAGTCTCTCTGGTAATGTGAGTGCCTTAGTGGAAGTTGATAGCATGATGCACTCTGAAGTCCTTGTCCTTAATGAGAGCATCCAAGCCTTGGCATCAACTCAAACCTCTGCAATAAGCAACATCCTTTTGTTAAACACCAGTCATTCAATACTAGGAGAGAATCTAAATGCTCTAACACTATCTCAGTCTTCGTTAATGGCACGCGCTACTGCTCTTTGAAGAGCACTTCAGTTCCCTTAATTCTATGCACTACTTACTTACTAACCATGTTGATACATTAAATGTTACATTCAACTTGCATTCTTACCAGTTGGAAGTTTTAGAAACAAACATCAGTGCGTTGAGCCTTGCCAAATCTCGCTTAAACAACACCATTGAAACATTAAATATGACTCAAACTACAAGAATCGCTGCTTTGGAAGGAAACATAACTTCATTGAGCCAGGCTCAGTCCTCATTAGCAGGCAATTTTAGTGATTTAGTCCAAATTGATGTTTCCTTTGCATCTAAAATAGTCAGCCTCGAACAAAATCTTAATTCCAGTCGAGCTATTTTAACCAATGATATTATACAATTGACTTCCACTCAGAGGTTGATCTCCTTGGAAATAGAAAATATTAACAGCACTGTCAGCAGTCTGACGGTAAAGCAGTCCACAATGAGTGAGAATATAAGCACTCTAAATCAAGGGCAGTCTTTTCTATCTTCCAAGATTCTTTATCTCGATAAAAATATTGGTAACTTAAATGCCACACTGTTCTTGAATTCTGCAAATATTAGTGAACTTCAGCTGACAGTGTTTATGTTGGTAACTCAGGCAGAAAGCCTGAAAGACATTGCCAACAACATCACACGAAAACAACTCACACTGATTAATAAAAATAACCACCTGGAAGAATCTACCAGAAATTTAAACCAGACACAGATTTCTATGATGATGCAACTATTAGGAATTGAAGGAAAAGTTGATATTTTGAATTCATCACTTTCTTTGGCATATGCCTCTGTTTCTTCAAAAGCAGAAGACCTTGAACTCGACGTAAGCAGACTAAGTGCAACACAAGTTCATCTGCTAGGGAATGTCAGCTATTTGAATGCAATGGCAATATCTTTAAATTTCATGACACAGACTCTTGAGAGTAATGTCACAATCATAACTACTTCCCAAGCATTATTAAACAGACAAATAAATGCCATAGAGAACAATACAGTATCACTAAACTTGGCTCAGTCTGCATTCACTGAGAGTTTGAATGTAGTTGGTACAAGAATACAGAACCTGGAATCTAAAACTAATTCTCTTGAAAGTTCTTTAAGCGACACACATCAAGCTTCCTTTAGCAATTACAGTGAATTGATTTCTACTCAGTCATCTTTGATCACCAGAGTAATGAACCTTGAGACAAACACAAGCACAATGAAATCTCTGCAATCACTACTGACACTGAGAACTGCTGCTACTGAAAATAGTCTGGATATTTTCAATCAGACTCAGACTACTCTTTTATTTCAAGCAGAGACTTTTGAAAACAATATTACTAGTTTGAATTTAGCTCAATCCGCCCTCAGAGCAAAGATAAAAATATTGGAATCAAATGCCATCAACATTAACAAAACGCAATCATCACTAATTGCAAGAATAACCATCACAGAAGACCACATTTGGCTACTTGACTCCATGCAAAGTATTATTGTTCACAATGTTAGTGATATCCACAATACACTAATGCTAATATCTACAAGGACAACTAGTGTAGAAACTTCAGTAAGTACATTCATATCCATGCAGTCAGTGTTAATGACTAATATCACTTCTCTGGCCTTTATGCAAAGTCACCTGACCTCAAGAACGAGCATCGTTGAAAGTATGATCACCTCCATTAGGTTAGTGCAGTCTTCTCTGGTTGATAATGGCACTAACCTCACATCAACACAGTCAATGCTGGAATCAAGAATAGCTGTGACAGAAGGAAACATCAGCTCATTGAGAGAAATTCAATCTGCACAGATGCAAGACATACAGACAATTAACCAGTCACAATCATTTCTCACTCAGAAAACTTCCAGTGCTGAAGGAAGACTTGAGGCTTTAAATTTTACACAGCGTGATTTGAAAAATAATGTCAGCTTGTTAAATTTTGAGCATCTATCCCTTTTTACCAAGACAGGAAATCTTGAAGAGAATGTAACTTATTTGAATACAGAGCTAACCAACATTGATGCACAATATACTAATCTTAACAATCGTGTCAATCTGTTGAGATCTTCGCATGGAGAAAATATTGAAGCACTAAACGCTACTCTGTCAGCAAGATTAGAAAGAAATGAAGCAAATGTGAATATCCTAGAAACTCAGCAAATGATATTACAGTCAATGACATCTAATCTAGGAGCCAGCATTACGTCTCTGTTTACTTTCCTCTCTGGGAATATAAGTTCATTGACTTCCTCGCTTACTGCTCTAGGATTCCGAATATCAAGACTTGAAATAAATACAAGTGCAGCGGATGCTGTCATTTCTTCTCATTCTATAGAGATTAGTATGCTAAGTTGGAATCAAACTTATTTGACATCCAGAATAGTAGCTGCAGAAGAAAAAATTACATCTTTAACATCGACACAATCTACACTAATTCTAAATATCAGCAACTTGGTCACAGTTCAACTCTCTATAATAGCCCGAGCAACGAGCCTGGAAGAAAGTGTAGCAGCAATGAACCGAACACAGATTTCCTTGCTAACAAGAACCACTAACATTGAGCTAGATATTAATTCCCTACGTACTTCCTTGCAAGGTAGCATTAGTTCTTTAAACTCCACCTTGACAACACAAACAGACAATCTTGAGGGACACGTGAGTATTCTTCAAATGGCACAAACTTCTTTAAGTTCAAGAGCATCTGTTACTGAGAGGAATGTTGCATCACTGTCGACCTTTCTTGCTGGGAACATTACTTCATTGCTAACTACACAATCATCTCTATCCACGAGAGCAAGTAATCTGGAAGGAAATGTGTCCATCTTAAGCTCTTTCCAAATGTCACTCACTGATAGAATATCTGTTGCTGAGACCAACTTAAACACTGTGAGCATGTTACAGAGAAATAACTTCACTTCGTTTAATGCAAACATTCTCTCTCTGAGCAATACACTCGCCAATGTTCAATCCAACCTCACTGCGGTAAACTCACAATTGTCTTCAACTACATCTTCAGTCAATAGCTTGACAACAAGAGTTAATACTAGAGTGAACCTTTACAGTGGATGCTACAATGAAATATCTTCATGCACCATTCAGCAACATCCTTCAAATCCATACTGGTATTTTTGTTTAACTTCATACAGAGCCATTAACATTGTGGTAAGCAAAAGCTGTTTGATTGTAGCTATTATTATTATTGTTGTTGTTGTTGTTATTATTATTATTATTAATTATTATTATTATTATTATTATTATTATGATTATTATGTTGATGTTGTTGTTGTGGTTGCTGCTGCTATATGAAACTAAGAAGTACAAAACAACCCACAGTTGATGCAATACAATACATCAACTGCACATCACTCACGGCTATAACCATAACCATGAGAGAAAAATATGTGTAAAATCAAAATATTTGTGTAATATACTATTATTATTAATTATTTCAGCTGAGAATGACTGAATCGTGTGTGTGTGTGTGTGTGTGTGTGTGTGTGTGTGTGTGTGTGTGTGTGATTCAGTCATTCTCAGCTGAAATAATTGTAAAAAGCAGTTTTTCTCTACTTTAACAGTCACTATTTGTATATGTATAATACTAAAAACTTGACATGGTGTTTCAACTTATTCCTTCATTAAGCAGCATGTTCACCAGTTATCTTGTGATTTATGTTTATAAATTGACTAAGGAGAGCTTGACCCTCATTGACCCCTAAGGAGGCTTTTAGCAAATTAAAAGTCAAGGGCTAAATTATATATATTTATTGCAGCTTTGATATTTTTACTTGAATATTTCCGCATCACGCGAGCGTTCTGTATTCTCCCATATTGTACGGTTTATAATGTACGCTCCTTGTAGCGCGCGCGTAGCGAGTAAAATCAATGAAAATTGTATTGTAACCGGTTGAGAAAAATTTCAAAGAAGCAATAAATCACTTATCACACTCGTCGTACAATATGGGAATGATATTTTACTCTCACGCCACATTTTCACTCGCCTTTGGCTCGTGAAAATATTTTGCGTGCTCGTAAAATATTTTCCCATATTGTACTCTGACTCGTGCTATAAGTATTATATATATATTTATTTATTTATATTGTACATATACATACATGTATATATATTATATACGTTAGGGATATTATCCACTGAACATGCGATGTCAGCAAAACCCCGATGCTTTGTCCGGATTCATAGACACGTCTACATTTGAGATCTCTGGCAGTTCCGTGCGTTGTCATTGTGATGTTGTAGGACTGACTTCATCAGGAGAACATGGCACCTTTAATCCACCACCAACTGGAACATGCTCATTAGTGATCACTCGCTGCCCTACCTCACGTACTCTTGTTTAATTAAAACTTTTTTGTTTTAACACATTAATGATAAACATGTTGAGTTCTTAACATTTAATAAGACTTACCTATTGCACAAAGTAGAATATAATTAAACCCTTTACCAAATGTTTACATTATGTTTATAAGGTTGATGTACAATGCTATTGTATACAAAGATAAAACTAATGAACACTGGTAAAAGTTAATGATGGTACATAATACATGTATGTAAATCATTTTTAATAAATTAAACACGCTGGTTACGAGCCTTCCAGTAGTCCAAGCGATAGCCGCAGCTGTATTCCACAATGAGGTGACTATCTTTCAAGAGATCCACACATGCCATTTTGCCAAAAAATGACTGATCCGCTTGAACTGTACAACTTGACTTTCCGAGACATTTCCTCTCGATGGCGATTTTGGAGCTTCCAGTGTGACAAGTTCCAACCAGGTAAGTGGGACGAGGGTTGTCATTGTCGATGTTGTATACATCAGAATTTCCATATGATGCCCAGTTAATGCTTGTGATAATTTCCGAAGAGTTATCACATTTCAGTGAGAGTTTCTTGGAATTAAGATTTGATCGCGAGTCAAGAAGCCTTCGACGAGGATTGTCTCCCTTCCACGTGAATCCGTAATCGCCTGAGGCCAATTCCATAGTCATAGTGTTGTAGTTACTATCCCAACGTGATGATAGCACTCCGCTAGTATGTAACAGCAACTCTAATCCGGTAGTTTCAGAATAAATCATATTGCCTCCCAAAAACAGAGCTAAATTTTGTTTGCCATGAGTGGGGAGATGAAGGAGTCCTCGACTACCCATTGGAACGCTGACGTTTACTGCTATTGAACTGTAAATAAATTCTTCCTCTCCAAGTGTGGCATTGTCTGACTTGCACTGAACTGACACGATTAGCCAACGACTGCTGTTGGAACAAGAATTGTCCCAGAAGTCGGCTCCAGTTGGAACTGTACAGGATCTTCTTCCTAGACACAACTTCTCCACTACCACTATAGACTGAGGAGCATGACAGCTGCCCATTCTGTAGTAACCTCCACAGTGACCTTCAGGATTACCGTAAGACGCAAACAAGACCTCTGCGATAGTTCCGCCATCTTCATGGCCGCAAGAGACGGTCAAGTCTTCGATAAGCGGGAGATTAGGGTTCAGAGGAGAGTGGTTTTCTACTTGCTTGGCACACTGCACACCTCCACTCCTACGCCACGTCAAACTCACTGGCTTCGGATTCTCCAGACTGACAGATGCGTAGGAGAGACCGAGAGCTCTAGCTGGGTGGAAATGAATTTCATCATATCCCTTTTCAAGAGACAACCCAGCCATGTCAGTGAGCAGCCAACCACTGATACTGGAGAACATGTGGTGGTTTCTGGAGTTCATCCCAGGACCTTGAGAATAAGAGTTCCACAACTCCCACAGAGTAGTTGAGGGCTCATACGGATTGAAGAGCATGAACCCAAAGCTGGGAAGCTGTGTACTCTGAGCAATCGCTAAAGCTTCATCGTGAGCTTTAATCTTTGTCAGTGCAGGAAAGATGTAACGAACAGTAACAATCCCACCAGTAATGTAGACTTGATTTTCAGGGCCTTCTCGTAGTGAATTCAGAAGCCCATCAGAAAGACTCTGGTCAGGAGTATCCATCAATGCAATCGGTAATGCATATGCTTCTTCGCGTCCATCTAAATATATCTCTTCACCATTTTTCACTGTTTTAAAGCCCTTGTTATACGAATCGTAAAGTACTTCAAATAGATCAGTCAGAGTGCTCTCCTCTTCTTCTAGCCCCAGCTTACCAGCCATCTCAATCATACGTTTCATGCTTACCAAAAGACTTGTGGCACCCGTAAAGCTATTATTACTCGTAGCATGGGACCGATCTGCCTGTACCCAATCACCATAGTAACAATAAGGCAACTTGGCAATGTCCTGGTTGGGAATGGACTCAGCAGTGGTAATGATGTTCTCAAATACAGACTTAAAAAACTCCATCACGCCAGAAAAATTGCCATGCTGGAAGGTTCGATATAGAACCTCTGGGTAAGCTGAACTCCATGAAGGATCCGCTGGTCGGTTCCCATAACGATAATAGGGCACGACATCAGGAAGAGTACCATTAATCATTTCAAACTTCATCAAATTCAGAGTGTTAATAAAAAAAGCCTGCGTGTCAAAATTCATAGCCATAGACTCTGCTGACAAACCCGCATCGCCAAGCCAGCCCAACCGCTCGTTACGCTGGCAGCAGTCTGTGATGACGCTCATCAAGTTGGCCTGTTGAGACCGAATGCATGCATTCTGGATAGCGTTCAGTATCGGGAGACTAGAGTGAAATGTACTAGTCCGCTTCAAATTTGAACCAATTACTATTTTTTTAATATTGTCTTTTGTCAATACCAGTGAACGAAATCCTGTAACTTCAGCATAGCGAAACCCATGGTAGGTAAAGGATGGCTTGTAGGTAACATTAGATCCGCCCAGGTAAGCTTCCATTGCTTCAATTCCTCTCAAATTGCCATAATAAAGTGAACCATCAGCTTTGCCATAAGGTTCATGCATGGCTACTTCAGCGTGACGGACTTCAAAGCTAGTCTCGTGGCCATTATACACTTGACAATACCCTGCATTATTCTCACCAAAGTCTACTATTTGGCTCAAACTAAATCCTCGATCATCGTTGTAGCTATAGACTTTCTCTGGATATTGCACGGCCAGTTCAGCGATGTATGGAAATGTGGGAAGATACATCGTACCATTGGGACCGGCAAGAACACGTACGTCCGCATTGCTGATGAGATCTCGTGGCTGTGAGAAACCGTAGGTCTCTCCTCCGTAAATGGAATCATACGAGATATTAGTATCACTGGATTTCCACGTGCCATCGCTGACTAGGCGAGTAGTGGAGGAGTTGCTCATGTGAATAGTAATAAGAACTCTCATCACACGTTCCACAATATCAGATTCGGCCAGGGAGGAAGAATCCTTAAAGGGGAAGTCATCAGTGTTTCGCCAACCTCGACCTAGAGTTGATCCAATAAGAAGGTGGTCGGTCTTATTGACTATGCTGGTGATATCGTAGGCAGTGTAAGGCACCATTTTTTCGTAATTTGTCCAGCCAGGGGTTAGGGCAATGGGAGGATCGTACCTGGCATTGAGGTCCACACCATTCACAAGCGGCTTGCTGAATCCCAGTCCAGAAAGAAACAGTGTGGCTTTAGTGACTGCAGATGAGTTGATGTGAAATTGTTTGAAGATATATGGTGCTGTAGTTATGCCATCTCCAGCACCAATCCAATCAGCTGTGTCCCAATCACTGGCATCCAGTATGGCCACCAAAAAGTGACCAGTTTCTTCGCTGACCACCTTATCGCCATTGTGGTCCCACCAAACGACTTGCCAAAAGTAAGTTCTTCCCGAGACCAGAGTAGGACCCTCATATATAAGACTATTTCTGTCCGGACTAGAAATTTTTCCCGAGTCCCAGAAAAAGCGGTCAAGGGTATTGTCAATATACACGATAACTTGGAAAGCAGTTTGACTCGCTGCTCTGTCTGTGTGTTTTATCGTCCAAGACAAAGTAGGATTCGGAGTGTCAATTCCCAGCAACATACGCTTATCTAAGTTTTGGAGCCTTTCCAGGCTAAGTCCAACGGGATTGTTTTCACATTTCAGGTTAAACGGCGGGATAGGTCCCGCTAAAATCTGAGTGGATATAGCCAACAGAAATAGCGAAGATAGAATCATAGTTAGAGATCACAGACAGAGGTAGAAGAGTATCACTACGAGGGTTAGCACAGGCACCGGTGATAATTAACCGTACTATAGTCAAGTCGTTTTTTTTTTGTATACAAAGAGCGCGTGACTACTTACCAAGCCCATGTCTCGCCCCACCAGATATCCGCCGGATATATAGCATCGGCAGGAAAATGGCGAGGGGGGGTGGGACTTGCATGAGGGAGGCAGCTTCTGTAAAACCCCTAAGCATTGACCACCAGTACATTTCAATCACTTTATAATAACCATAAAATAATTCATGTCAGTAAAAATGGGTAAATTTAAAATTTAATGGATGAATACTCTTGACTCATTACTTGAAGTTACAACTGTAGTCTACTATCAAATGTTTTTGAATGGGTTCTGAGCAATTCATTGTTCCAAAGAATGATTCATTTAAATGAACAACACATGTTGGTTCTCCTAAACAATGCCTCTCCATTGCTAGTTTAGAACTGCCTGCATGACAATTTCCCAAAAGATATGTAGGACGGGGTCCATTGTGCACTTCAGGATTTCCATAAGAAGCCCAGTTAATAGCCGAGATAAGCCCAGAGTCTGTCGAGTTACATTGTAGTACTACTACATCACCTGATACAATAAACCTTGAATCTAGATGTTTGTGTGGAGGATTGTCTCCTTTCCATGTGAACTTATAGTCTCCCGAGTCAAGTTCAACCATCAGAGATTTATACCGAGTACTCCAACGAGAAGATAGAATACCTTGAACCTGTACCAATTTTGGTCCTACACTTTCTGAATAAGCAATATTGCCTCCCTCAAGCAACATCATGTTCAGTTTGCCATGAGTGGGAAGATGAAGGAGTCCTCGACTACCCATTGGAACGCTGACGTTTACTGCTATTGAACTGTAAATAAATTCTTCCTCTCCTAGTGTGGCATTGTCTGACTTGCACTGAACTGACACGATTAGCCAACGACTGCTGTTGGAACAAGAATTGTCCCAGAAGTCGGCTCCAGTTGGAACTGTACAGGATCTTCTTCCTAGACACAACTTCTCCACTACCACTACAGACTGAGGAGCATGACAGCTGCCCATTCTGTAGTAACCTCCACAGTGACCTTCAGGATTACCGTAAGACGCAAACAAGACCTCTGCGATAGTTCCGCCATCTTCATGACCGCAAGAGACGGTCAAGTCTTCGATAAGCGGGAGATTAGGGTTCAGAGGAGAGCGGTTTTCTACTTGCTTGGCACACTGCACACCTCCACTCCTACGCCACGTCAAACTCACTGGCTTCGGATTCTCCAGACTGACAGATGCATAGGAGAGGCCGAGAGCTCTAGCTGGGTGGAAATGAATTTCATCATATCCCTTTTCAAGAGACAACCCAGCCATGTCAGTGAGCAGCCAACCACTGATACTGGAGAACATGTGGTGGTTTCTGGAGTTTTTGAATCCAAACGCTACGTCCCATAATTCCCACAGAGTAGTTGAGGGCTCCAGGAAGTTATGCAGCATGAAGCCATGGCTGGGGTATGTAGTTCTCTCAGCAATCTCCAAGGCTATGTCATGTTGCTCGAGTTGACTAAGCACCTGGAAAATGTGACGAGTGGTCACAATCCCACCAGTAATCAGAGGGGTGTGGCCCGTTCGCTTCAGTGAGTTCAAAAAGTTATTCACAAACCCCGCCTTTGAAGAGGGTGGCACCACTCCCAGTGCAAGTGGTAAAACATAGGATTCTTGATAGCCCTCCAGATACTTGTTCTCACTTGTCATAAATCCTTTGTTGAATTGATCAGAGTAGGTATCGTAGAGGTCTCGGAGCATCTCGGCATCAGCAGTTTGCTCCAACATGTCTGCCAACTCAATTAGTTGTTTCATATTATTAAGAAAACTGAAAGCTCCGGTGAAACTGTTGTTTTGAGTGTGTGAGCTTGTGGCTGGAATGAAATCTCCATAGTGGCAGTTTGGTATATGACCTATGCCCTCAGGTGGGATGGTCCCGATAGTAGTGAGGACATACTCCACAGCCGATGGGAAGAATTCCTTGGCCACGTCAGCATTTTCGCTAATTTTAACCAGTCGGTATAGGAGCTCGGGATAAGCAGCACTCCATGTTGGATCTGCCGGACGAGATCCATAACGATAATATGGGACAACATCAGGAATGGTCCCATCCACAATCTCAGATTTAATCAGCTTCAACGTGTGGTAATAGAACGCTTGCATGTCAAAGTTGAGCATAATGGACTGTGCAGACTGCGAAGCATCTCCCAGCCATCCGAGCCGCTCGTCTCTTTGAGGACAGTCAGTGATAATGCTCATCAGGTTTGACAACTGCGAACGCATACAAGCATCCTGGATTCTGTTCAGTATTGGAATGGAAGACTCAAACTTGCTACTCTTTCGCACGTTGGAATGAATGACGATCTTTTGAATGTTTTTATCTGTCAAAAGTGCATCAATACCTTGCACTTGCACATAGCGAAATCCGTGATAAGTAAAAGATGGTTTATATGTGTAATTAGACTCCCCAAAAAATACATCTTTTACTGTGATGTCACGATTACTTCCGAAGTAAAGAGATCCGTTTTTCTTTCCATATGGTTCGTGCAGGGCCACCTCAGAGAACTGAAGTTCATACATACCGGCAACGTCACTATAAACACGACAATATCCCGCTGTGTTGTTGTAAAAGTCTACTATTTGCTGAGTTATAAATCCTCTGTCATCATAGAGGTGATAAATTTGAGCAGGTGTTTCTACGGCCACTTCTGCTATGTAGGGTATATTTGGAAGATACATGTCCCCATTAGGCCCATTGACAGCTTCGACTTTGGATCCCATCACTAGCTCTTCATTCTTCTTATATCGAAATGTTTCTCCTGAGTATATTGAGTCATAGGCAATATATGTCTCATCAGCTTTCCAAGATTCGTTACTAACAAAAGTCATGCTAAAGTCATCGTAGTGTACTATGAAAAGTACTTTAAGCACGCGCTCAGTAGTGTCATTAGCAACTAGACGGAAATCGTCCAAAAAGGTGTAGTCTTCGGTATTCCTCCACCCCACTCCTAGCATCACTCCCACTGTCAGGCTGCTGTTCTTCTTGGCCAGATCACTCACATCATATGCTGTGTAAGGCACCATATTTTCATAATTGGACCAACCAGGGGTCAGAGCTACTGGAGGATCATACCGCTCGTTGAGATCAACTCCGTTCACAAACGGTTTGCTGAATCCCAGCCCAGAGACAAAAAGAGATGCTTCAACCACTCTTGATGAGCTGATGGTGAACGTGTTGTGGATAAATGGTGCAGTTTGAATACTAGCTCCAGCAGTAATCCATGTGGCTATGTCCCATGTGTTAGGATCTAAAACACCCACTAGGAAATATCCTATTTCTTCACTAAGTGCACTTTCACCATTATGATCCCACCACTGGACTTGCCAGAAGTAAGTCCTGCCAGTTTGTAGGTCTGGCCCAGTGTACTGCAGCGTAGACTTCGTCTGATGGTACACTTTGCCCGAGTCCCAGACTAGCTTGGATAATGCTCTGTCTTTGTAAACGACCAATTGGAAAGCTGACTGTCTCGCTGCTCTATCGGAGTGTCTTAAAGTCCAAGAGAACACAGGATTAGGATTGTCAATTCCCAATACCATATGTTTGTCCAATTTGTGAAAACTTTCAGCTGACAACCCAGCTTGATTCTTCTCGCATTTGAGGTTGAAGGGAGGAAACGGTTTTGCAGTTACACTAGTCCAATAAACCATAAAAAAAGCGCTGACAATACGCATGTTTTCAGTTTGCAAATTGTTGGTTGTTGTATTGAATCAATGATTAGTCCAAAGATTTTAGTCTACTGTCACCCCACCCACTATAATAGCCTGGGGTTAGTGCGCTCTATTTAATAAATAGTAGGCGGGGCTGTAAACAAGAAACTTCAGTCTAACTGCGGACTAGAAGCTGGTGGCTGACCTTCCTTGCTGCTGGTGGTGTTGAAGGGAAAAAAAGCAGAAGTATGGAAGAACTGAAGTATCTTTCCCTGAGACCTTTGGCTCCCGCCGTGCAGAGGGTAGCTGTCTATGAAACCAAACCGGTAGGAGCATTAGAAGTTTTGTTATATTCTATACCAGACTTTTAAGAGTAGGTAAAGAGCATAGCTATATGTACTGCAATTGGAAGTCCTTGTAGTTGCTGTTAGATGGTGAGATTTTCACTTACAGGAATGCAATGGAATCTTAAAGGTTTGAAAGTAGGTATCGGTCTGGAGCTTACAATGAATGTAGGGTGGGGGTACTTTGATTTGAGGAGGTAACTTCTATTAGAGGGGGAACTTCTATTAGAGGGGGAACTTCTATTAGAGAGGGAACTTCTATTAGAGGGGGAACTTTTATTAGGGAGATAGAGTGAGAAGGTGCTATTGGCATCTTGGACATGCCACAACCTGGGCCATCAGGTGAGCAGTAAATGACAGCTGGTACACACTGATTACACGTGCACTGTGTGTTAGTAACGTGTGTGGTGTTATTTTTGCAAGTGAACCTCTTGTACAAGTATTACTAACAAAATTTTATGGCAGATTTATGGAATACCCAGTTGCTAGTTGTTATATATTATATAATAAGCAACACTTCAATGAAAAAAAAAAACGGGGGGGGGTGACCGATTCTTTCTTTTTGTGGATATTTCATTTATCTGGAATATGTTTTGGGTAGACTTAGTATGTTACATTCGTATGTAGCATTATTTCTGAGAGAAACTTGTCACTGAATTGATGAAATAACTTGTTACATTGTTGGAAGCACAGCTTGTGGTTTGTCTGTCACTACATGTATAGCGGCACACAAAGCGATGGGCCCACCCAGTACACAACACAACCAGCTCCAGGTCTGCACCACTTGCATTACTGAAAGCTCTGGAATTAGTTTATTATCTTCATCATAGTTTTATTAATGTAATATCATCTGGCATTGGGTTCAATTTAACTGAATTAGTTGAATGGTACAGCATTAAATATTAAATATGGCCATGTAACTTCAATCAAGTCATTCTCTAAAATGAACTACCTTTACATGGTGTTATTTTCTTCTCTGTATAGTGGCTGTATGTTGTGGGCTCTACCAATGATGGCACCAGCTGTCGGCTCCTCAAACTCTCTCGCCAACCTCCTGTTGGACCCAACTATCCTTTGGGCGTGGAAGAAGTGGGAGGGGAGTACACAGAGTCCGAGATCAAAGAAACGTTGATCATGTTGGACGTAGGCAACAAGAGCTCGTCCAACAAGTATCGCTCACACGGGTTGAAGCAGGTAGCATCGGCCTTTGGGATAATTGGCTTCATACGATTCCTTGAGGGATACTACATTGTGCTGATCACTAAGAGAAAGCCGTGAGTTGCACTGGCTAAGTTATCCTACATCCGTACCTACTGCCTTATAATATTGTCATATGCATCACATTGCAGTAATCATGGTTACCCAATGCCTGTGCTTGGACTGTTTATAATTAAATTAAGTGTGACGGGTTTTTATCGGTGTTTAGAGTAGCAACCATTGGTGGCCATGTTCTCTACAAGATTGAAGACACTCTCATCTACCCCATCATGCTACCTGGCTCCAAGCCCTACCATCCTGATGAGTCAAAGTAAGGGAACAGGAGATACTTCCAGTATATAAAACTAGTGATGTGCTTGAGCACAAATGGCGAGCGAGCCTAAAGACTATACTATTTTTATATGAATGATTTTGACTTCTAACACTGAAGCTACTGAAAATAAGGTCCAGTTTTTTAATTTCGCATACAGGGTAAAGGGATTTCAGTGCCATAGTAACAACTCTCTGCAACTGCTTGAATTGAAGGAAAAAAACAACAACAAAACAATACACGTTATTTAAAAGTTTTCTTTGTGATATTCTTTAGCTAAGTAGTGGTTGTAACACACAATGCCTTGACACAACTGGAGATGCACCACACAGACTTACCTTCACGGTAGTCTAGTGGACAATGTATTTTCAAGTAAATGCTGTTGCGCACGGCTTATAACCATGACAAAGAGCGCATTGACTTACCACCGCCACTAACTCGAATAGAAATGGAAGTCCCTTAAGTTTTCAAGTTTTAACTGCACCCGCAAAAGAATTCAAAACGGTAAACAATTCAATTTCTAGGGTGATACGGGTACTGATCGATAAACCAGAGGATTCTGTTTAGTGCAATTTGGGACGGGGTCGATCACATAACTAACACAAAAATGCGAGGGTCAAAGTACAAAATGACATACGTACGTCCAAACATATATACAAATAAATAAACAAACATCCCCGATTTTCAATTGTGTTACCCCTGTAAGTGTCTCGCTCGCTACGCTCGCTCGCCAATTATGAGAATTTAGTTCATAGTTTTATGTGGAAAGATTTTTTTTGTTGTTGTTCTTGAGAAGGTGGTAGGTGCTCAAGTACAAAGCAGATCTAACCAAAGGGTTTTACCGGTTTCACCTGTTGTACTGGTTTTGCATTGGTTTATGTGGGGACATGTCTGTTCTGGCGCAGTGGCTTGTCCCATATATGTTAGGCCTTTTGTGTGATCCACGTGAGTAAGTGTTCACAATGATTACTTATCATTTGGTGTATACATCGGTTGTTGACGAGGTGTTAGTTGTTGTTGTTCGTGTGTGTATGTGCTTTTTTTTTTTTGTAGATATCTGAAAATATTCCAGAATGTGGATCTGTCTAGTAACTTTTACTTCAGCTATTCCTACGACATGACACTACCCCTACAGGCACAGATGAGGTCCAACCCCGGGCCTTTCCCACCACCTTGCCGCAAGTTTGTTTGGAACGATCACATGCTAGATGGCTTTGAGGGCAAAGTTCACCCGAAGTGGGTGCTAGGCATCATATATGGCTTCGTCAGGCAAAACAGTATCCTCCTCACAAGATGGGCATGCATGTATGTGTGTGCTTGTGTAGGTATATGTGTGTTTGTGTGTGTGGTGTGTGTGTGTGTTGGTATGTATGTGTGTGTTTGTGTGTGTGTTTGTGTGTGTGTTGGTGTGTATGTGTTTGGGATGGACGGGTAATTTTTGTTTTTATAGATAGCGGTGGCAGTTTTGCAATGACAAAGTTGATGGTATTTTCTGCCCTGAGAAGTCCTGAGCTGTTTGTTGTGTAGATATCATTGTATACGGTCGCTCCATCTACCTCACCATGATAGCAAGGCGGTCCAAAGAGTTTGCTGGTACGAGGTTTTTGAAGCGAGGGGCCAATGATGAGGGACATGTGGCCAATGAAGTGGAGATTGAGCAGATAGTGCATGACGCCATGTCCAATCTCCATGCCAACGGTCGCTACACGTCATTCCTGCAGCTGAGGGGATCCGTGCCATCGTTCTGGTCACAAGATCTTAATGGAATGAGACCCAAACCTCAGATTACTAGTGAGTGTGGACACAAATGAGTGGGAGGAGTCTCTGTTATGGGTATGAGAATGAAACTGAGTGATTGGAATGAGATCAAGTTAGTGGAATGGAACCTAGTGAATGAAACAATGAGTTACACTGGAATGAGATCATGTTAACGGAATGGAACTTAGTGAACGAAACAATGAGTTACTGAAATGAAACTGACTGACTGACACTAAGATGATAAAATGAGATGAAGTTAGTTAAGTGAAAGAGACCTAATTAAGCAAGATAGAGTATCTCTGATACTGTATTAGGGACCGGGAGTGACCTTGTGGAATGTAACCGGGACAGCCTGAGCTAGTGAAATGTGTTTAATGCTGACTTGTATATAATAATGATATTCATTAGATACGAATTGCCTATCCAATAGATGAATATTTGTAGTGCATTCACTGAGTGCACTGGTGTCAGCTGTTGAAGTATGGGAGCTAATCCTGTAGTTGTGACATGCACAACTACAATTTTTAGTGTGTACATATATATATATAATATATATATATATATATTATGCATGTATGTATGTATGTATGTATGTATGTCACTTGTTACTCACACGCCATGTCATATCTCCAGTTGACAGAGCCACTCCATTTGCCAGTCCTGCGAGCCTGCACTTTATGGCTTGCCTGAGACGCTACGGGTCTCCCGTCATCTGCCTGAACCTCGTCAAGAAGAGGGAGAGGAAGAAGAGAGAGTCCCTGCTCACCAACGAGCTGCAGTCTTCCATCACTTACCTGAACCAGTTCCTACCGCCTGAGCACCACATTGGATACATACACAAAGATATGGCACGCATTAACAAAAGGTTCGTATCAGAGGACGCACAGGTATGCTCATCAGGCACGCTACACACCACACACTCCATCACACACACACACGCACACACACACACACTTCATCTATCACACAGTGCACATGCACACACATACATATTCGCGGACATGTATATCATGACATACAATTGGCACACAATTCACCACGCACTCACACACACACTCACACTTTTTATCACACACACACTGTTAGTAAACACATGTTTTTGCATATAGTTCACATGATATACTACTATCAACACATATCTCATCACACACATCACACATGTACATACATATACATTACATGGTGAACACACAGGTATGCATATCACATGTACACATTATTGTAGCAACATCCCAATACACACATACACTGACAGACACACGAGCACACATTTCATCACACCACTTAGCACACATGTGTATATTGTATTTTAGCCAAGTTATGTGTTGTCATGGATATGTCTGCCATTTTCTCTGCCATGCAGCAAGTCTGTGAACCTGATAGTTATCTTGGAGCAGATAGCAGAGGACACCCTGAGACAGACCGGGTTCTTCCACAGTGGCCCTGAGCTGGAGTGTAACAAGATCAATCCACATTCCGAGTAAACACTTTCTCTTTGGTAGTGTGGTTACATCACATGATCTGCCCATACCATACCTCCTAGCAACCAACCGTTGGTTGCTAGGAGGTATGTTATGGGTGGATCATGTGATGTAAACCCATCAGTGAACACAGTTGACATAGCTCGAGACTAATAAGGCAATGGTTTGTCAGCACAATGCTGATGGATTGCAAGGCTGTGTGTATGTGTGTTAAAGTAAACCGCTAAGCTTTGGTTGTTGAGGCTACCGAGCATAAATTTGTTGGTGCGTACTGGTCAGTGTTCGATCAAGGGAGAGAGAAACATGCTGAAATATCATGTATGTATGTGGGAGCCGGTCAGTGCTGTCAGTGAGTGTAGTCAATCTGTTGTGGTCGTTAATTGAACATACATGTGTGTGTGTGTGTGTGTGTGTGTAGCTGTAAGAAACAGAACGGGGGTTATGGCTACGGTGAAGATTTCGTTGGCAGGGATCAGACTGGTGTTTTGCGAGTGAACTGTGTAGACTGTCTGGACCGCACCAATACTGCACAGTTCATAGCGGGCAAGTGTGCCCTGGGGTACCAACTCTATGCCCTCGGGGTATTGGCAGAGCCCAAGGTGCCCTTCGACTGTGATACTATTAGGTAAGGTTTGTGAGGCACTGACATAGGATCCAAATAGTAGCATTGGGTGGACTAACAGCTTTAGGTGTGTTTAGTTTTGACTTCATTTATAATAATTGTGTGTGTGTGTGTGTGTGTGTGTGTGTGTGTGTGTGTGTGTGTGTGTGTGTGTGTGTGTGTGTATGTGTGTGTGTTGTGTGGTGTAGTGGTTGTGTCCTGGGCTCAGGGCCCCCGGTCCTGAGTTCAAGCCCAACTCAGGCAATTTTTCCATCTGATTTCCATCTGCCTCCCACCAGCCCCACCAGTCCACCCAGCTGTGATTGGGTACCTGGCATTTGCTGGGTTGCAAATTCAAGGCCTTTTCTCATGAAGCAGCAATGGTCCAGGTGGGACTTCGGGTGCCCACACCACTTGCTGTGAGGAAAGGTCTGTTCTCCTGCGAGTTCCTAGCCCGGCTCCAGGAGCTTTGCTTGCACGGCTCACAGTGCCTGCTTAGTGCACAGGCATCCTGGCTCTGCCAGGTGCGCGTGACCGCCTAGCGGCAGCAAGAGAATTTGCATTTGCATGTGTGTGTGTGTAATTCCAAGTCATACCTCCTCGTGGTGCCTGGGGGGTAACGCTAACATGACTGGTTGGCGCAGCTTTAGTAATCACTGTAGTATTTGTACTGATTTTGTCAGTTGCTAAGTGAAAGGATGTTTAAAACACTGCAGTGGTTTTGCTAGCCCTCAGTGTTGAGATCATTTGTAACTTTAGCATGAGAAGCTAATCATGGTTACTGTTTGGTTGACTGCCTCAGCGCCACCCTGCACATGGGACCAGAATGAGATGGCGAGATCGTGTCAGAAAAGATTTGAAAAAGTTTAATATTGATGAGAGGAGGTGGTATCAGTTGGCACAGGACAGGAGTGGTTGGAGGAGAAGTTGCAAGACAGGACTCGAGGATGTGACTAAGGCTAGAGTGGCAGAGGATGAGAGGAGAAGAAGGACACGTGTGGAAGACAGTATTGAGAACAGTGGTAGCAGTACAGATACAGATAAGCCATACCAGTGTAGTGTGTGTGAGAGAGCATCCAGACGAAAACAAGACATTGATAGACACAGGTGTGTCACCACTCGTCAGAAACATTAATAACTGTGATTTAGTCTGTCATTTGTGGCAGAGAAGCATCATCCGATGGGTGGCTTCCTTTCAAGGTCAAGGTGTGTGTGTGTGTGTGTGTGTGTGTGTGTGTGTGTGTGTGTGACAGTTTTAAATGTTTCTTTTGTAGCAACTGGATAAATAGTTTTAGTTGTTTGGTCATGTCATGACATGTGTGTGTGTGTGTGTGTGTGTGTGTGTGTGTGTTTAATAGAGTATTGGAAGAAGCATATGAAGATCTTGGAGACACTCTGGCTATCCAGTATGGAGGTTCCCAACTGGTTCATCGCATTCAAACGTACCGTAAGGTTGCACCTGTAGCCACTCATGGCAGAGATCTTTACCAAACCATCCACAGATACTATCGAAATGCATTCACAGGTGAGCACAAGAGAGAGTGTGTGTGTGGTGTTAGCATTCTCATATCTCCTCTGTGTGTGCATGTGTGTGTGTGTGTGTGTGTGTGTGGTGTTAGCATTCTCATATCTCCTCTGTGTGTGCATATGTGTGTGTGTGCGTGTTTGTGTGCATGCATTAGGCCACGAACAGCAGTAGTTGTGCTTGCTGTGGTGATGGCAGGGTGTGATATTCCTGTGAGTGGTAATCGGAATCGCCATGGTGATTGCAGTGGGCATGTGCATGGTGTGGTATTATAAGACCAGGCAAGTGTATGGGAGCTTGGCACAACATTGAGCATGAAGTTGTGTACTAGTTCTCATTTGGGACTATTGGTACATATTTAGTACATAGTATTTTAGTCTTGAAAAGCCAGTGGTGACCTGCACTGGAATCAAAGGTTTCTGGTTGTAGTTCATAATTAGCTACTTTCAGGCAGCATAATGAAGACCTTTATAAAGCATAGGCGTGTGGCGTAGTAGTTAGAACAATCCCAAGCCCTAGAGAGGTAGCTAGCATTGCTTGTTGTGTAGAGCATTGAGTCATGTGATCGTAAAACTTGACCTCTTCGTTTCATAAACACACATCACTTGAGCTACAAATTAGCTTTAAATCTCCTTATCTATGAACATTTCCTCTATATACCTGTAGGCTTCCTCTATATACCTGTAGGCTTCCTCTATATACCTGTAGGCTTCCTCTATATACCTGTAGGCTTCCTCTATATACCTGTAGGCTTCCTCTATATACCTGTAGGCTTCCTCTATATACCTGTAGGCGTCCTCTATATACCTGTAGGCTTCCTCTATATACCTGTAGGCTTCCTCTATATACCTGTAGGCTTCCTCTATATACCTGTAGGCTTCCTCTATATACCTGTAGGCTTCCTCTATATACCTGTAGGCTTCCTCTATATACCTGTAGGCGTCCTCTATATACCTGTAGGCTTCCTCTATATACCTGTAGGCGTCCTCTATATACCTGTAGGCTTCCTCTATATACCTGTAGGCGTCCTCTATATACCTGTAGGCTTCCTCTATATACCTGTAGGCTTCCTCTATATACCTGTAGGCTTCCTCTATATACCTGTAGGCTTCCTCTATATACCTGTAGGCTTCCTCTATATACCTGTAGGCTTCCTCTATATACCTGTAGGCTTCCTCTATATACCTGTAGGCTTCCTCTATATACCTGTAGGCGTCCTCTATATACCTGTAGGCTTCCTCTATATACCTGTAGGCTTCCTCTATATACCTGTAGGCAGTATAAGCAGTTATCGTCATTCTTATTTGTTATTCAGATGCAGACAAGCAAATGGCCATCAATGTGTTCTTGGGCATGTACCAGCCTGCTCCAGGAGTGCCAGACATATGGGACCTCAGCACTGATTACTACCTACACCACACCATGGCCAGACTCCTCCCCTCGAGCCACACCTCTCTTAACTATACTAAATGGTGGGACTCACAGCTCATGCAGGCACTGCCACGCCCACTCTACAAAGGTGATTGTCCATACTCATATGAGACATGTATACATAGGTTACACTCCATGACGTTGGGGTCGGTACGGGATCGTCACAACCAAGGGCCAAAGGCCCCAGGATAGTGTAAATCTTGTACCAACCAAACGGAGGGGTGCAACCGACTTGTACTATGACTCTAAGGTTATATTTAATACATAAAAACTAATTTTAATTGAACTGTTCACTTATTCACCTCCTAGGAGGTGGGTATGAAGTATATTCACCACAAATTGAGCAATCTGATTGGACAGTTTGAATGTACCATGGTGCAATTATTATTATTACTAGTGATGTGCTTGAGCACAAGGGCAAATGAAACACTTCAAAAGAATCTATCAGTCAATTTCTAAAAGTATACATAAGTGCGGTAGCCGCAATTACTTTCCTACCTCAATTCCCCGAGTACTGGTAGTTTCTGTAGTCTCTGACTATCTGAATTAGCAGTAGCTTTTGACAACAAACACTCCACTCGCAGCTACAAAAAAAAGGCAGTTTTTAAAATTATGTCTGGTAAAGCATTTCAATACCATAACCATTCACCTTAACATTTTGCGACTTGAAAAAAAACAAAAATTTCTAAAGAATTACTGCACAGTATTGAGTCTAACTAAGTTTTAAGACCTAAGTGCGTCTTGTGTTATTCAGAAACAACCTAATACGAAGAGGTAAACAATTAGTTTCCTTGAATGATACGGGATCGCTAAACTGAAAGATTCAGTTTAGTGGAGGTATGGGAGTAGACCATAAAGCAAACACAAAAATGCGAGGGTCAAAGTACAAAATGACGTACGTACGTCCACACATATATAAACAAAAAAATATCCTCGATTTTCAACTGTGTTACCCCTGATAGTGTCAATTAGTTGTTATTAATTTTTTTGCTACTGTGTGCAGCTGAAGAAGATCCCGACAATTTTACAGCAGCTGGAGTGACTAGTGACTCGTCTCAACCTTCAGTACGGTCTGACAGCTTTGACGAGGTCTACAAGCCTTTTGAACTGACAGACTTTGATTCTTTGTTCTCAAAGAATATTCCAAGAACTTCAGAATTGTAAGTCACAATTCTCTCGAGTGACGAGTAAGTCTTCATCTAGCTAGTATATAGTAGCGCTAAGTGTTTCAAAGGTGCTTCACTAGTAGTAGTGTATTTGAATGGTCTTCGTATTTGAATGTACGAGTGTTGCTTATGTTGATACTAAACTTGAGTGTTACTATGTATGGTAATATATGTGAATGTACATGAGTGTTGCTATGCATGTGAATGTACATACATGAATGTTGCTAAGTTGATACCATATGTGAATGTATGTAATTTCATGGGTGGTGTGAAGGGAAGTATTCAGTTGCTATGCACTTGCACATGTGATGATGGCCTGCAAACGGCTGATAGAATTGCGAAGTGTGGCGTAAGCACATGTTAATAGATAAAAATGTCGCACCTGGTTCTGGATTCTTCTTTACAAGGATTTTATTGTTTGGCTTGCAGAAATGACGGAACCAGCCCTTTTGTGGTCAGAGAGAAACAGCGAAGGAAGCTGTAAGTATCGTAACTTGTGTTGTTTGTGAGTGCACATGAGTTGAAACTAAGAGATTTGTGTACAATGCCCATGGACTTCTTTCTTTTTCTTCTGTAGACCTCGTAAAGCATGGCGCCCGGCCATTGTGGGATCTCCCAACCCACCCCCAGGAGGCGACGATGACTCCGGTACGTCTAGCAGTGATGACGATGAGGACGGAGACATGGAGTCAGTGAGTCTGAACAAGGACCCAGGCTATGCTCTGCATCCAGGCTCCCTCTCTCCACACCCTGAGCTCCTCACCACTATGCAAGCTTATGGCTTTGAGATAAAAGACCCAGTAGCCAAGGACAGGCAGCTGTATGAGAGGTGAGCATGGCTGACTATATTTGATTTGGTGGGAGGGGGAGGGGGGTAGGGAGATGGAGGAGGTTGTATATTTAATACAAACTATATGAGAGTAGTGGTGATAAGATTTGTGTTGGTATGAGTGGTTACTATGTTTGGTTGTTATGAGTTGAAATGGTGTGGGGTGGTTGGCAGGAGGAAGTGGGTATGTTACTACGTAAGTGTTGAGTTAATATTTAGGAGTGAGAGAGAAGTGATGTGAGGGCATTCACATTAGGAAGGATTCTATTAGGCCTTGTTTGAATACCATTGTAGTTTTCAGAGCCAAGAATGTCATGACTCTGTGGTCTGGTAGTAATGATGTTGTGTGTGTGTGTGTGTGTGTGTGTATGAGTAAATGCATGTTTATGTGTTCACGGAAATGTTTTGTGTGTATGTGTGTGCTCGAATTATAGTGTGTATTGTATATAATTGGTGAGCGAGCGAGACACTATCAGGGGTAACACAATCGAAAATTGGGAATATTTGCTTATATATATATGTATAGACATGTCATTTTTGTACTTTGACCCTAGAATTTTTGTGTTCACTTGGTCAACCCCATTCCATACCTCGCTGAACAGAATTCTTTGGTTAAACATTCTTTACCCTTTGGAAATTGAATGATTTTCCCCCTTTGAATTAGGTAGTCTTGACTATTACAAGACGCAGTTAAGTCTTACAAACTTACCGGAGTTCATTTTCTATTATTAGTGGCGGTGGTAAGTTTTCTTGTTTATTGCTCTGTTTGTCACCCTACGCAGCAGTATTGTTCTTTCTTACTAAATAAAATCCATTCAAATAGCCAAATCACAAAGAGAATACAATGTCTTGTGTTAAGATCCATTACACAAGTATGTGTGTGTCTGTCTGTCTGTCTCTGTGTGTTACTGCTACTGCTTAGCTAAAGAAACAGTAATTAACTGTTCTTTCTTCTTTCCCCCCCCCTCTCTCAGTTTCTCCTTTATTAAGCAAGTGGCTCAAAGCTATGCTATAATTTCTTACTCATAGTTTGAGCTACCAAATCAGCTAGATTATGAAATGTCCAACAAAATGGAGGCGAAAACTTGATATGATCTTACCTGTTAGTTCTCCTCAGGACTCATTGCCAGGCTGGTGGTGGCATTGTTGCTGGTTCTTCTCAGAACCCAGTGCCAGGAGTTGTTTACCTGTGGAGATAGTAAACTTGCTGTTGTGGTTGTTCCTTGGAAGTAACCTGGATGGTAGTGCTAGCCATGAAGTTGCTTATTTGTCTGGGAACAATTATCTAACCACAGCTTGTACTGAGTCAGTAAGCATTTGAAGGTGGCTATACTTGTTGTATGGTCCAGGAGGATTTAAAAAAATTAGTAAGGAGTTGTCTTACCATAAGTTTCCCCAAGACAAAGTATTGAGAGATAATTGGACAAATGTTTTTAAAAGAATGGAAATTATTTGTTAAAAGTGTTTTAATGGTGGACTAAAGTGTGATATGTCTGCTATCCCCATTATTTTTTATTGCTCCTTCATTCAAAAACTAGGAAGAGACCTGAGCCCAGAGATGGTAATCCTCCATAAAAACTGACATCAGTACAACCACAAATACAAATGAGAACGTTGCTCTCAATTTGGAGATAGAAAAAACTGAAAAAAGAGCAGTCATTACTTCTAGAGATTGAAAAGTTGAAGTTTGATTTAAAAATTGCAGAGAGTAATGAAGATGTTAGGTTTTACATCTTTCTAAAACATCTCCCTATAGTAAATACAAAGCCACAAATAACTCATCTATTGATTGAATTAGGTGTTTAGGACCATTTTTCATTTTCAGTACAATTTTCAGAACCCCTAGTGGTTCAGCTGACCCTTGCTAAAAGTAAGAATTCATTTCAACTTATTTAAATCCAGTACAAAGCCTAAGTTGTACTGATTTGTATAGCGAGATAGTTTAAGACTCTATGCATTTTCGGATCGGCTGTATTGATCAATGTATGCTATAGCACTGCTTTGGTAAAGGGTGTCAATGCTACCAACATTATTAAGTATGTGTGTATGTATGTGTTTCATGTAGATATGCCATAATACACGAGGCAGCATGTGTCCAAGGCCAGGAAATAGACCTCACTTCTGCTGATGTGGCAAGTGAGCTGCAGTTGTGGGAGCCAACGGATGACTACGGCACTGACGACTGGTTCAGCATCACTCCTCCCAAGGTGTCCCAGAGAGACCAGGAGATATACAGGAAGGCATGTGAAGTAACAGAGAGGGGATCACCACGTATAGTACCAGCACAATCACTGGAACTTTATTCTAAATATATAAAGAAGTGGTGTGACGCTTAAACACAGACATTTATTATCTAAATCAGGTTATTTTTATATTCATGCTAACTCTGTCATTTATTTGTTCAGTAAAACTACTCTATTAAAATATTATCAATGTAATAATAGTAACAATAATAATAATAACAAATCATAAAATATTTAATATTGTCACCAGATCTCGACTTGAACGCATCACTTTTAGTTTTGACGATCACAATACCAGTTCCTGTTTAGCGATCTTTACCTAACTATTTTAATTGGTGCGCAGCAAACAGGTGCACGCGACTAAACTTTGAAAGGTTGGAGAAACAGTTTGACAGGGAAAGCTTGCAAGCTTTACTCCGCCAATAATGGAGTTAGTTAGGCAATTCAGCAGCGAGGTAAGAATTTAGTGATTGAATTGGTTATGGTTAGGTGCACTTTTTGATACAGGTTTGTTGCAATGTTGTGTAGATGAATTCCATTTATGATGGAAAATTGCCTGTATCTCGAGCTAAGATGGCTTCTGTCACTAGAAGCGCCATTAAGGCTATAAAGGTAAAATCAGGGTGCATTAAGAAAGTATGAGTATAGTAATTTGGGATAATAATGTGTTAGTTGATGCAAATAATAAAAAAATTTGAGCAGAAAGTTCAGTAATATTGGTTTGAATATGTAACTTAGCACATCAAGGAGTGTGTGTGACATTACCTATTTACCATTTGTTGTATTATTTTTAAATAGTTCTTTCACTGTGTTATTTCAGCATTACAAGCATGTGGTGATGACAGTGGAGAAGTTCATTTCAAAGGTAACAAGTTTTTGTTGTGAGTAATAGTTTGACTAGCTAAAAGATGGAAAGGTGCAGAAAGTTGTAAATTAGTCACCATGTTACAGTTGCTATGTGGAAAATGGCTTCAGTACCTTACTTTTTTATTTACATTTGCTCATATTGTATCTAAATGTTATCTTCACCCATGTTTCATCCCCCCCCCCTTGTCTTTCCTCATGCAGTGTTCTCCAGAGTACAAGTTGTCTGGTTTGTATGTGGTGGACTCCATAGTCCGTCAGTCCAGACATCAGTTTGGCACAGAGAAAGATGTCTATGGCCCTCGATTCAGCAAGAACCTAGAAAAAACCTTCAAGAATCTTTTTATGTGTACTCAGAGTGACCAGGTGAGTTTGGTAAGGCACGCACTGTTACCAGCAAGAGCTTGTTTCTTTCCCAAGGTGCTAATTATGTGGTTGATAAAAGAAGAAATTGTTTTGCTCAAGAGCCTTGGATAGATAGGTATGGCAGAGAGATGGGTCAGTAGATACAGGTTTTGGGTTGGTTTAGTGGTGCTCTGACTGGCTATGGGTGCTTATCAGTGGGAGCTTTCTTTTTTTTTTCTTTTTTTTCCCTCCCCTTTATATTTCAAAATTCTTATTCCTGAAATAAACAAGCCTTGTAGTATGTTGTGTGTTATGTCAGTTCTTGTTTTGTTTTAGCCCAAGATCATGCGGGTGCTGAATTTATGGCAGAAGAATGAGGTGTTTTCCACCACTTTGATCCAGAAACTGATGGCCTTGGCCCCTAATCCAGGTGAGATGAGGCAAAAGGAAACTTATTATTGTTGTATTATTGTTGTTGTTTTTGTTATGGCTCAAGTTAGCTGGAAGATCACGAACTCTTCATTTAAAGATGGTTGATGTGATGTGTTTAATAAACTTTTTACCGTATTGATAAATGAATTGGAAAACAAATTGTGTTAAACAACTTTGTAATAATTCTATTGGCTGGGGTTGCTTGCTTGCTATCACTGGACTAACAAGCATACTTAAGTTATTATATTATTTATTTGTGCTGGTTTTTATGTGGTTAATTGGGTTAGATAGGGAGCAGGAGATGTTAGTCTTTCTATCTTGGGGTCCTTTTGCCTTGGAAAGCCGTCGAGATATATGCAAACATTAGAAAGAGAGAGTTAAAAAGAAACCAATAAGTCATGTTTGTAACCCTATCAAATTGAGGTTGGGGGAGGGGGGGGGGTGCAGGGAAGATTGACAAGTTATTTTATTTTCCACATTCCGTGATTAATTCGGATCTAACAGATGTGCTCTAGCTTGATAGCCATTCAGAAAGCACCTTTAGAAAGTACACAGAATGTGGTTGAATAAGAGGACTTACTTGTTCTTTATCAACGACGGTTCCTTGTTGGAGGGATTAGCTTTCAGAATTTAAGTATACGAACCCTTCAGGCATGTCAGTGATTCAGTAGTCTTGGCAACAACTTAAATAAGTTATAATATTTTTATACTTTTTGTTATTTTAGCAAAGGGTACAGGTCAATGCATGAATAAAACAATACATATGGAGTGTAGAATTACTTTGATCAATTTGTTATAATAGTACAATGTGTATAATTAAATAATCCAGTTATTATGCTATGACAAATTACTATTAATTGGCAAAATGGAGTTTTTTCTCTCGCTCACCGTTTGTGAGCTGAAGCACTTCACTAGTTCAATTACTGTTTGTGCTTTTTCTGAATGTATTAGATGCCACGCCTTCCTCTACTGCACCAGCTCCATCTGCTGGTTTAGGAGAGGATGTGGGAGGAGCTGCAGATAGGGGAGTGGATGGGGAGGAGGGGCTGGACCTCACTTCAGCCAATGCTATCATCCAACAGCAGCAGAACCAAATCCAGGCCTTGCTTCAGCAGCAACAGCAGCTACAACTCCAAGCTCAGGCCAGCACTCTGTTTGCCCCCACCAGCAATCTACTAACAACTGACGTGCAAGTAGGCAGGGCTAAGTGGGTGTGGCTAGCTATTAGTTTTGGTGATTTTTTTTTATAAACTCTTTCTAAAAAGACTATTCTGTAAGACATTTGAATAGAAGTGACTGGAAATTTAATTCATGGCATCACTGTTATAAGCTGTTCAAATTTATTTTTGATCCTCAAGAGTGAGTTTTGAAATGTGACTACAGTATGTGTTTGCCTAGCATATGTAGTGAAGGTGTGCTGTCTTCAAGAAGTGTTGAGCTAGCAGCCATGTGCTTCACACTGTGATCACTAACATTTGATACCAAGAGAAAGTAGCTGCACTATGAGGCTGTCTTAAGGGTCTCGTCATCTATATTTTTGGCTCACATTGAATGATGTTGTAGAAATGATAGAAACATTAAAATTGGCGAGCAAGCGGAGCAAGCGAGACACTTACAGGGGTAACACAATTGAAAATCAGGGATGTTTGTTTATATATATGTTTGGACGTACGTATGTCATTTTGTACTTTGACCCTCGCGTATTTTTGTGTTCGCTCTGTGTGCGACCCCGTCCCAAACTTCACTAAACAGAATCCTCCGGTTTAGTGATCATTACCTGTATCACCTTACAAATTGAATTGTTTACCGCTTTGAATTCTTTTGCGGGTGCAGTTAAAACTCAAAAACTTATGGGAGCTCCATTTCTATTCGAGTTAGTGGCGGTGGTAAGTTAATACGCTATTTGTCACAGTTATAAGCCCCACTCAACAGTATTTACTTGGACTTGATTTTGTTGCTTCTTTTTCAATTCAAACAGTTGAGGGTAGCGGTTACTATGGCATTGAATTCCCTTTACCGCATATGCGTAATTTAACAACTCTACTTTATTTTAGTAGTTTGAATGTTAGTTGTTAAAATCAATCGTTTAACAATAGTGTAGTTTAAGGCTCGCTCGCCATTTGTGCTCAAGCACACCACTAATAATAATAAAGGCAAATTAGTGGGGGCAAAGATCTGTATGCATGGTTTGGTCTGTGTACCACATCTAAATATTTGCCTATTTGGTGTGATTTAGGCTATGCTGACTCAGCAGACTATTGTTCAGGAACAAGAGCAGCAGAAGATACAGCAGCAAAGTGGAGGGTTGTCCCAGGTGGAGGCTCTGGCCTCTCTACTCCAGCAAGCTCAACAGTTGCAGCAGGTCCAGAATCAGATGAACAGAGGTCCTGGGGGAGGAGCTTTGAGAGAAGAGGGTGTGGGATCACATGTGGACTCACAGGATCAGCCACCAGTGTTCAATACAGTGAGAAGGGATTGAAAGTTGTGTGTGTGTGTACGCAAGTAGTGTGAGTATATATGTCACAAGGACTAGTGTTTGAAGGTAGCAACTGACAATTGATATGTAATCAGTGTTTGATATGAGGGGGGATACTGGGATTCTCTTCCCCCATATAGTATTACCCCCTTCCTAAAGAAAATTTCCCCCTTTCCCCCAAATGGAACTTCCTCAATCTACTTAATTTTCCTTGCTTGAACTACGTATAAGGTGAAGTTTGATATACTTGAAATAGATGATTCAAAAGAAAAAAATTCTATAGTTACAATTGAATGTGCTGAGTTAGCAGTCTGAAAAATCCATTGTTTCTTCCAAGTTGACATGAGTCAGCTCAGGACCCTCAGTAGCTATTCTCGTGAGTTGACATCAGTCAGCTCAGGACCCTCAGTAGCTATTCTCATGAGTTGACATGAGTCAGCACAGGACCCTCAGTAGCTATTCTCATGAGTTGACATCAGTCAGCACAGGACCCTCAGTAGCTATTCTCGTGAGTTGACATCAGTCAGCTCAGGACCCTCAGTAGCTATTCTCATGAGTTGACATGAGTCAGCTCAGGACCCTCAGTAGCTATTCTCATGAGTTGACATCAGTCAGCTGAGGACCCTCAGTAGCTATTCTCGTGAGTTGACATCAGTCAGCTCAGGACCCTCAGTAGCTATTCTCATGAGTTGACATGAGTCAGCTCATGACCCTCAGTAGCTATTCTCATGAGTTGACATCAGTCAGCTCAGGACCCTCAGTAGCTATTCTTGTGAGTTGACATCAGTCAGCTCAGGACCCTCAGTAGCTATTCTCATGAGTTGACATGAGTCAGCTCATGACCCTCAGTAGCTATTCTCATGAGTTGACATCAGTCAGCTGAGGACCCTCAGTAGCTATTCTCGTGAGTTGACATCAGTCAGCTCGGGACCCTCAGTAGCTATTCTCATGAGTTGACATGAGTCAGCTCATGACCCTCAGTAGCTATTCTCATGAGTTGACATCAGTCAGCTCAGGACCCTCAGTAGCTATTCTCATGAGTTGACATCAGTCAGCTCAGGACCTCAGTAGCTATTCTCATGAGTTGACATGAGTCAGCTCAGGACCCTCAGTAGCTATTCTCGTGAGTTGACATGAGTCAGCTCAGGACCCTCAGTAGCTAGAGTTGACATGAGTCAGCTCAGGACCCTCAGTAGCTATTCTCGTGAGTTGACATCAGTCAGCTCAGGACCCTCAGTAGCTATTCTCATGAGTTGACATGAGTCAGCTCATGACCCTCAGTAGCTATTCTCATGAGTTGACATCAGTCAGCTGAGGACCCTCAGTAGCTATTCTCGTGAGTTGACATCAGTCAGCTCGGGACCCTCAGTAGCTATTCTCATGAGTTGACATGAGTCAGCTCATGACCCTCAGTAGCTATTCTCATGAGTTGACATCAGTCAGCTCAGGACCCTCAGTAGCTATTCTCATGAGTTGACATCAGTCAGCTCAGGACCTCAGTAGCTATTCTCATGAGTTGACATGAGTCAGCTCAGGACCCTCAGTAGCTATTCTCGTGAGTTGACATGAGTCAGCTCAGGACCCTCAGTAGCTAGAGTTGACATGAGTCAGCTCAGGACCCTCAGTAGCTATTCTCGTGAGTTGACATCAGTCAGCTCAGGACCCTCAGTAGCTATTCTCATGAGTTGAGCCAGTGAGTCAGCTCATGACCGCTAGCTTAAGTTGAGATAGTCAGCTCAGGACCTCAGTTGACATCAGCTCAGCTCAGAACCCTCAGCTCAGACTATTCTCATGAGTTGACATGTGAGTCAGCTCAGCTCAGGACCCATCAGTAGCTCATTAGCTCAGTGAGTTGACATTCAGTCAGCCCTCAGTAGGACTCAGTCATCAGTCAGCTATTCTCGAGTTGACATGAGTCAGCTCAGGACCCTCATAGCTAGTGGACATGAGTCAGCTCAGGACCCTCAGTAGCTATTCTCAGTTGAGTTGACATGAGTCAGCTCATGACCCTCAGTAGCTATTCTCATGAGTTGACATCAGTCAGCTCAGGACCCTCAGTAGCTATTCTCGTGAGTTGACATCAGTCAGCTCAGGACCCTCAGTAGCTATTCTCATGAGTTGACATGAGTCAGCTCATGACCCTCAGTAGCTATTCTCATGAGTTGACATCAGTCAGCTGAGGACCCTCAGTAGCTATTCTCGTGAGTTGACATCAGTCAGCTCGGGACCCTCAGTAGCTATTCTCATGAGTTGACATGAGTCAGCTCATGACCCTCAGTAGCTATTCTCATGAGTTGACATCAGTCAGCTCAGGACCCTCAGTAGCTATTCTCATGAGTTGACATGAGTCAGCTCAGGACCCTCAGTAGCTATTCTCGTGAGTTGACATGAGTCAGCTCAGGACCCTCAGTAGCTATTCTCGTGAGTTGACATCAGTCAGCTCAGGACCCTCAGTAGCTATTCTCATGAGTTGACATGAGTCAGCTCAGGACCCTCAGTAGCTATTCTCATGAGTTGACATCAGTCAGCTGAGGACCCTCAGTAGCTATTCTCGTGAGTTGACATGAGTCAGGACCCTCAGTAGCTAGAGTTGACATGAGTCAGCTCAGCCCTCAGTAGCTATTCTCATGACATGTCAGTGACAGCTCAGCTCAGACCCTCAGTAGCTATTCTCGTGAGTTGACATGAGTCAGCTCAGGACCCTCAGTAGCTAGAGTTGACATGAGTCAGCTCAGGACCCTCAGTAGCTATTCTCGTGAGTTGACATCAGTCAGCTCAGGACCCTCAGTAGCTATTCTCGTGAGTTGACATCAGTCAGCTCAGGACCCTCAGTAGCTATTCTTGTGAGTTGACATCAGTCAGCTCAGGACCCTCAGTAGCTATTCTCGTGAGTTGACATAAGTCAGCTCAGGACCCTCAGTAGCTATTCTCGTGAGTTGACATGAGTCAGCTCAGGACCCTCAGTAGCTATTCTCATGAGTTGACATCAGTCAGTTCAGGACCCTCAGTAGCTATTCTCGTGAGTTGACATCAGTCAGCTCAGGACCCTCAGTAGCTAGAGTTGACATGAGTCAGCTCAGGACCCTCAGTAGCTATTCTCATGAGTTGACATGAGTCAGCTCAGGACCCTCAGTAGCTAGAGTTGACATCAGTCAGCTCAGGACCCTCAGTAGCTATTCTTGTGAGTTGACATGAGGGAGATATCAGAAAGATGATTTCACAAGTGTGTTTTATTTACCAACTCCATCTAACTGAACTGTAGCAGTACTCATTGGAATAGTCAATTGAACATTTGAGGGAATATAGTATTGTAAGCATCACATTTTTGCATTGACTGTAATATATCCTGCAAGCTTGGCTATGTTCTTTTTGCCTTGACAATAAATGTTTTTGTTGTTTGATTTGTTTTTGTTGTTTTGTTTTTGTTGTTGTTGTTTTGGGGGGGGTTGGGTTTTTTTCCTGTGTACGATGATTGCCCTTCAAAATGTTTTTCATTCAGCCGATAGTTCTTCTTGGTCAACAGCAGGTGGGGATGTGTGTATTTATTTCACCATATTCTACAGTAGCATCATTGCCATAACAGTCTGCTAATGTATTGATTTTCTCAGTACCATACTATGAAATTTGATTTTCTTCCGTAGGAAATGAAGCACCAACAGTGCAAACCCTCAGCGCTATTAAACACTACCTAGCTATTACAAACCTCCTTCCAAACAAACAAGTAATCTGTTAGCTATTTTAATGAGGCATCAAAATAGCTCAACCAATGAAAATGGTACATGGAAACACTGTCTTCATAAGAGAAGAAAGAAGCTAAACTAGCCAGTCAAAGCAAAACTTCACTTCTTTCAACTCTGTTAACTTGCCTGAGCATAAAGCGGACTACACCGCTGGCTGCAAGAAATTATTTGCTCACATGATTATGGCGTGACGCTAAAAGCTCATAAAAGCTGGTACCTATGCAGAGCTGAAAGCTTCATGTTTTCTCAACGATTAGCCCGAAATTACAACAATAGCACAGTAAAAGGTCTTAAATCTTCGTTCGTTCCTAAATCAACTATTAATTGTCAGTAATCTCCAAAATCAGAGTGTGACAGACAGACAAACAGACAGGATGATTGCTATAACCCTCTCTCGCATGCGCACTGAGGGTTAATTAGGCAGGGTCTAAAATGGATGCTGCAGACAATGCTTGACAGCCTCCTCGGTAAATCTTGATTGATATTCTTAATCGAGCTGTCCAAGTAGGGAATCACAACTTCTGTATTCTTAGTATGTTGGATCTTGCTGATGTTGAATGAGCTGACCTTGTCTATGTTCACTCACATTTATATCATACTCTTCCTTTAATTTTGTGATGGTTGATTGAATAGATGAGCACCAGTTGGAATCCTCGAGCTCATCGAGAAGAAACTTCATAAACGAAGGCACCTTACTATAATCAACTGCCTTACTCTGCATTGCAGTGTTAATTTTAATTGGATTGTCCAGGACTTCCGAAAGAAAGAAATTCTACAAATGGTTGTATGCGAACTTAAGACAGTTGTCAAACCAAAAGCTTCAGCATCACCTGTAGCTTCATGAAGCTACTGTAATGTGATAATCAATGCTGGAAGTTCTTTCTTTCATGCAACGTTCATATGACAACCAACTAGGTTTTGTAGTATTCTACTGAATTACTTAATTACCGCAGGTTCCGGGTGGTACTGTACCCTTCAGTTCAGGAACTGAGAGCAGGTTGAATTTCTTTAAGAGTTTTTGGCTTTTGTGGGGGGAATAATAAAATACACTAGCTTCCAAAGATAGGTTATCATTCCAGACACTGTCTTGACCTCAGGATTGTTATCTGCTTGTATGCTAGCTAGTTGCAACCTGTGCCAGGCACAGTGAAAATACAATGGTGAGCTGAATTTGTGCTCAATCTGATTTGAACATCTGCTTGGCTTCCTGGAAAAGACAAACTTGCAGCTCCATCATTATGCCTGTCCCACAAGGTTTTTGTAGTCCAGCTGCTTCTTCACAATGAAGGTAGTAAGAGCATCAGCAATGCTTGCAGCATCAGTAGCTTTGATGTGCAAAATTGCCTTAAAGTACTCCCCTGGTTTTCCATTAGACAGCATACAGATAGCTCTCGTAAGTTACAATGTCTTCACATGCATCAGCTAGTATGGAAAAGTATTTGCTAGATAGCAGGCTTTGTGTAAGCTTTTGGTCCAGCCATTAGTCAATTGCTGATGAGACTGACCTGCATGAGAATGAAGAAGTACATTGGGCAAACTGTTGGAGTCCCTCATCACCATTGGCAGTTTGAAAGTCAATGAGAGCTAGATATATGGTGGTATGAGGAGTTCTGTTCTTGGCAAGGAAGTGCTCAGATCTCATAAACTTGGTGAGAATTTATCTTGTTTGTAGCTCTTCATTCTGTTGCTTCACACAATGCTATCACATTTTGAAGTTCAACAACATTAGGTTGTCCTGCTGTCTTAGGTGCCATGACAGAGTCTCTTTGTCATTCATTCATTCTGTCAGCTCAGTGACATGCGTCACAGTAGGCAAAACCCAGAGGCACTTTTCCTCCCAGTTTTGTTGTTGTTGTTGTTAGCCTTGATTTGTACATCTTTAAGCCAGCCATTGAATGTCGTGCACTAAATGCTGTTCTTTGCTGTATTGGAACTCTCTTCTGAACTACTTCACTGCTCTATTGCAGCATTATCCTGGACTGGAATATTCTGGTGGACTACTATCCTCTGGTGATCTTGAACACATAGCTAGGATTTTCCACTCAACTCTGTCACTCTGATTTCTTGATTCAGATTTATTTTTCTTAAATTCAGGGTCCCTCTCTCTCAGGGTTCATGTCATCTCTTTCTGCTAAATATTCTCCTGGTGTCAGTAACAACTATTCTTACTATGTCTTACTAAGTGGTGAAAGAAAACTGTACTGGATTGTAAGCTGTGGGGCAGCTGCTTGCTATGTTAACACATTGTATGTATTAATATTGTAGGTGGTGGGTGGTGAAAGGGACTGGATCTAGAAACTCTAATTGCATGTTAAGATGCAGTAACTATGACTCGCGAGACAAGTTTGATTCTATTTGATCTATTTGTTGTGAAGTATATTATAGCTCAACCCTAACACTGATTCCCCCCTTCTTCCCAGCAAAAAAAAATTCCTGTAAACCCTGGTAATGTGTTCAACAATAAATTCCATTAAAAATGTTCTCCTTTCTCCTATCTCCAATATAATTAAAATATATTAATCATATAGAGAGAATTTAAAAGTTTAAATCTTAAACTATATGGAGGCTGATTTCTACTGTAAGCGACAGGTGCCAGAGTAGTGATATTTAAGAAGGAGATTTTTAACCTTGGATGTGTTGTCATTACTTTTGTTATCACTGTATACCGCAGGCTCTGTTGGATAATGACTTTGACTACAGCAGTGAAGAGGAGAATGGCTCTGGCATGCGCTCCATGGGGAGATTGAGAAGGACTTCCATGCACAGGTAGATAGTTGTACTATCTAGATAGTTGTGTTACTTATCTTCATTTGAAAGAGAATTTCTTTTACAGCGTATATCGAGCGCTGTTTGTCATTCAACAATAGATCTCAAAGCCAGTTGCCTCCCAAGAATTGAAAAATGTGTTAAACTATTGTACTGGACAATTTAAGTCCCTTATAATGTGCCAGAAATTTTTTTTTTTTTTTGTTTCGACTTAGTATTCCAGAAAATAGCTAGTCATATTCTGGCGGTATGATGAGGTGTAGACTGTGCACTGTGGTTAATGCCCTAATCAGGCATCAACAGGTCGACATTGTAGCTCGGTAGATGTAAGCATTGTCTCCATAAGAGGTGCTAGAAATAAATGGATATCCACCAGTTATATTTCTAACGTAAGCTTCAATTCCAGCACTCGGTAAACTTCAGAGCAAAACTACCACGGGCAGCGAGAGATTGTTTGTCCATGTGATTATGACATGACAGCAGGTATACGCACGCCAATGAAATACCATTGGTCTGGAAATGATTTTGAAGTAGCTAGTGCATAGTAGAGCTGAGGGTTCGCACCTAAGGTGGCTTCATTTATTGTATGCAATTAGTATTTAATTTCAGCAAGCAATCGCAGTAAATACAGCTCCCTCCCTCCCTCTCATTGTAGCAGTCCACCTTTCGAATCTCCTGGTTCAAGAAATGTCCTTCCCCCTCGATCGCCTCAGCGCGGCTACCCCCATCAGTTGGACATGCAGCAACAGTCACTACTGGAGCCCTCCATATCCAGTAACACCAGCGAAGGAAGAGATGCCATCATCAAGAAGCTTGAGCAGCAGATCTTTCTCCACCAGCAGAAACACCGAGACAGACCTCCATCGGGTAACAAGGAGACGAACAGGGGGTTGGGTCCTGATCGGGGGTTGGGTCCTAGATATCAGGAGCAGCAGCAAGGAGGACTTCCTTTTGCCGAGTTTCCTAATGATCGCATACATGGGCCGTCTCCTGAGGATCCTCTCAGTTCCATTCACCAAGAGAACAGGCCGTTTGGTGGTCGAGAGGAGTATCCTTTACCCTCAGTGTCCAGAGACTGGGGGCAAGGTGATCAGCACGACCCCCCTGGTAGGGGGGCTGTACCCCCTTCTATGAGACCGCGGCATCCTGGGGGACCTCCCCACGGGCCACCATCCTCTTTCTTCCCCCAGCACCAACCCCCACCTTCACTGTCCACTCCTTCACCTCCTCCCCCAGTGAGAAAAAGCAGATTCCAACCTCTTCCTTCTCCTCCTCGGCATTCTCAGTCCATTAGCCCTCCAAGAAGGTGGGTTCAGACTGTTGTCAGTGTGTTTTTGTTGTTATAGCTACACTGTACCTATTATCATTGTCAGTGTATCTATGGTATGGACCGTCGCTTACCCACTAGACCACTAGGCTGTCAGTGTGCTAGTGGTTATAGACTATCAGTGTGTCAGTAGTTACTGGCCACACTGTACCCAATAGGCCATTATCAGTGAGCTCTAGTTTTTTTTCCCTCTTATTTTCTACTATTTACCTGGAGCTCTAAATCATTCTTTACAACCATGCGTTCACAATGGACAATAGATCACAACCAGCACTTGTCACTTCTCAAACTACTAAAAGAGCCACAATAGCTCGAAATATTATAGTATAGGTGAATTGTGATTACCTTGAGTTTCCTGTAGCAAGTTATTTCGCTAACTTGCATAAATAAAACCGTATCCTGTTGCAAGTTTTCAAGTACTGGATATCTTCTACTACAGAATGTGTTTGTATTTTACTCTCGTTGCCCCTCATAAAATCTAAAAGAGTCGGGGTTTTGCCCGTCCTAAATTCATTTTCTTTTTCTGTACGCAGCCCTGATGGTGTCTCCTAAGAATCTTGTGAGTTGAAGAAGTCAAAGACTAGCTGTTCAATGCCTACCTCTAAATGATCCTGCACTTGGCACTTGAGGGAACACTGAAATTTTCTTGTGGATATTATGTGACATTCGCATGTGTATATATTGTATATCATAGAATGTCTGGGGATTACTGGCAGGACAAGAGCCAAGATAGGGACAGGGAGATGGGTCTCAGAGAACGGACTGGAGACAGGGACAGAGAGAGGTTGGATAGAGACAGGGACCGGGATAGAGAGAGAGGAGACAGAAGAGAACGGGACAGAGGTGACCAACATCGCCCCAGGCTGCCTCACTCCCCTCCTCACAGGGGTAGGTCCCGATCGAGGTCACCTATTTCCCATTCTCCGTCATCAAGACGCTCACCCTATCAGGATGAGAAGGAAAAAGAAAGAAAGAGAAAAGGGATCCCAATGCCCAGGAAGGACCATGTGTCTGGTAAGTAGTCATCATGTGACATCAATGGTCCATGTGTATAACTATTTTTCACGATGCAGCATTTCAAGCAGTTTGTACCGAGTTTATATTGCTGTTTCTGTAATCAAAATAAGAAATATTTAGCTGCTTTTGACTAGAGCTTTCTATTTAAGCCAACTCTGGGGTGTGTAGATACTTATGTTGCAAAGTTTAGTTTTTGTGGGGCCAATTGACTTGGACAGACTTTACGAGCTGCCAAGAACTAAGTGATGGTGTAGGTGACATGAAGTCAAGTGTAAGTAACGAGTTTTCCAGGATTTGCCTACATGACAGACACTGAGTAATAATCCCCCACTATACTGTATAAAATGATTATTAATGTTGGTGGACACTTTGGTTGTGTTATGTTTTACAGTGTGTACATGTACTCTGTGGGTGGGGCATCTGCCTAAGAACGTCAAGTACCAGCAGATTAAGGAGGCGTTTGAGGATTACGGACAAGTGGAGTCTGTGGATGTGAGTTGTAGTTTTGTAGCACGTGGTGGAAACATGTGCTGTGCTGTCAGAGATAGTTGGGATGTTTAGAGATCTAAATGTAGACTCACTTTACAAACACAGATTAGTCTAACCGAGTTTGTTTGCTAGCCATGTTTTGTTTGCGTGTGTGTGTTTGTTGTTGTCCGTGGTGCAGGTAGTGGCAGCTCGAGGTTGTGCGTATGTGGTAATGGTTCATCGTAGCGATGCAATCCGAGCCAGGCAAGGCTTGAAAGATGTCAGACTTGGAGGGCAGACTGGCAAGGTGAACAACTGCCCTCCATTGATTGATTTATTGTTGCTATAGTTGTTTATATAATATATACAATATATATATTATATATATAATATATAATACTTATAGCACGAGTCAGAGTACAATATGGGAAAATATTTTCACGAGCCAAAGGCGAGTGAAAATGTGGCGTGAGAGTAAAATATCATTCCCATATTGTACGACGAGTGTGATAAGTGATTTATTGCTTCTTTGAAATTTTTCTCAACCGATTACAATACAATTTTCATTGATTTTACTCGCTACGCGCGCGCTACAAGGAGCGTACAATATAAACCGTACAATATGGGAGAATACAGAACGCTCGCGTGATGCGGAAATATTCAAGTAAAAATATCAAAGCTGCAATAAATATATATATATATTTTATTTATTTTTTTAAATTTTTTTTATTATTATTTTTTTATTAACTTTTTCTAGATTGCCTGGGCCCCTGGACGTGGTGTTAAAGGGTCTGCATATCGCTCCTTCTGGTTATTAGATGAAGGCGTGTCATATATTCCCTGGAACAAACTATCTACTCAGCAGGAGCTAGCAACATTGGGCGAGGGAGGCTGGGTTGACCCTGTGACCTGTCCCCCTGGCATGGAGCCTCCTGTGAAAGGTATCCAGTGCACAAGTTACACGACCCACTTCTCTGAACTTTATTACAACAGTGATGTTTAACCCTTTCTCTGGACTATGTTACGACAGTGATGTTTAACCCTTTCTCTGAACTTTATTACAACAGTGATGTTTAACCCTTTCTCTGGACTATGTTACGACAGTGATGTTTAACCCTTTCTCTGAACTTTATTACAACAGTGATGTTTAACCCTTTCTCTGAACTTTATTACAACAGTGATGTTTAACCCTTTCTCTGAACTTTATTACAACAGTGATGTTTAACCCTTTCTCTGAACTTTATTACAACAGTGATGTTTAACCCTTTCTCTGAACTTTATTACAACAGTGATGTTTAACCCTTTCTCTGAACTTTATTACAACAGTGATGTTTAACCCTTTCTCTGGACTGATGGAATAGTCAGCTCACCAACTCGAAAAAACAATAACATAAACATTGGTGACTATCACATTTTGGTATCCTCTTCTGTTGCATTAGGTGCCCATAAGTCTTCGATTTAGTGCAGAATCATTGGTGTGGCTGGTAAACTGAGCCTTGGTGGTGCTGGGTTGATGGAATAGGACCTTTTATTCCTGCTTGCTCTAAGTGCACCTTTTTAAGTGCAGATTGGTATGTTTTCTGTGTTGACGGGGCTAACCTTGCTTACAATAGTATTGAACATCTCCTTTCAGCTCTGGGATAACCAGGCTTGGTCCGGTGTGAGCAACCAGTGCTATGAAGAAGGATTAATTACTCTGGTCTGATGTACTTAGTGAGGGTGAAAGTACTCTGTTCTAATGTTCTTAGCAAGGGTGATACTCTGATCTAATGTTCTTAGCAAGGGTGATACTCTGGTCTAATGTTCTTAGCAAGGGTGATACTCTAGTCTAATGTACTTAGCAAGGGTGATACTCTGATCTAATGTTCTTAGCAAGGGTGATACTCTGGTCTAATGTTTTAGCAAGGGTGATACTCTGGTCTAATGTACTTAGCAAGGGTGATACTCTGGTCTAATGTTTTAGCAAGGGTGATACTCTGGTCTAATGTACTTAGCAAGGGTGATACTCTGGTCTAATGTTTTAGCAAGGGTGATACTCTGATCTAATGTTCTTAGCAAGGGTGATACTCTGGTCTAATGTTCTTAGCAAGGGTGATACTCTGGTCTAATGTTCTTAGCAAGGGTGATACTCTGGTCTAATGTACTTAGCAAGGGTGATACTCTGGTCTAATGTTTTAGCAAGGGTGATACTCTGGTCTAATGTTCTTAGCAAGGGTGATACTCTGGTCTAATGTTCTTAGCAAGGGTGATACTCTGATCTAATGTACTTAGCAAGGGTGATACTCTGGTCTAATGTTTTAGCAAGGGTGAAAGTACTCTGATCTAATGTACTTAGCAAGGGTGATACTCTGGTCTAATGTTCTTAGCAAGGGTGATACTCTGGTCTAATGTTCTTAGCAAGGGTGATACTCTGATCTAATGTACTTAGCAAGGGTGATACTCTGGTCTAATGTACTTAGCAAGGGTGATACTCTGGTCTAATGTTCTTAGCAAGGGTGATACTCTGGTCTAATGTTCTTAGCAATGGTGATACTCTGGTCTAATGTACTTAGCAAGGGTGATACTCTGGTCTAATGTTCTTAGCAAGGGTGATACTCTGATCTAATGTACTTAGCAAGGGTGATACTCTGGTCTAATGTACTTAGCAAGGGTGATACTCTGGTCTAATGTTCTTAGCAAGGGTGATACTCTGGTCTAATGTTCTTAGCAAGGGTGATACTCTAGTCTAATGTACTTAGCAAGGGTGATGCTCTGATCTAATGTTCTTAGCAAGGGTGATACTCTGATCTAATGTTTTAGCAAGGGTGAAAGTACTCTGATCTAATGTACTTAGCAAGGGTGATACTCTGGTCTAATGTTCTTAGCAAGGGTGATACTCTGGTCTAATATACTTAGCAAGGGTGATACTCTAGTCTAATGTACTTAGCAAGGGTGATACTCTGATCTAATGTACTTAACAATGGTGATACTCTGGTCTAATGTACTTAGCAAGGGTGATACTCTGGTCTAATGTTCTTAGCAAGGGTGATACTCTGATCTAATGTACTTAGCAAGGGTGATACTCTGGTCTAATGTACTTAGCAAGGGTGATACTCTGGTCTAATGTTCTTAGCAAGGGTGATACTCTGGTCTAATGTTCTTAGCAAGGGTGATACTCTAGTCTAATGTACTTAGCAAGGGTGATGCTCTGATCTAATGTTCTTAGCAAGGGTGATACTCTGATCTAATGTACTTAACAAGGGTGATACTCTGGTCTAATGTACTTAGCAAGGGTGATACTCTGATCTAATGTACTTAGCAAGGGTGATACTCTGATCTAATGTTCTTAGCAAGGGTGATACTCTGGTCTAATGTTCTTAGCAAGGGTGATACTCTTTGGTCTAATGTTCTTAGCAAGGGTGATACTCTGGTCTAATGTTCTTAGCAAGGGTGATACTCTAGTCTAATGTACTTAGCAAGGGTGATGCTCTGATCTAATGTTCTTAGCAAGGGTGATACTCTGGTCTAATGTTCTTAGCAAGGGTGATACTCTGGTCTAATGTACTTAGCAAGGGTGATACTCTGATCTAATGTTCTTAGCAAGGGTGATACTCTGGTCTAATGTTCTTAGCAAGGGTGATACTCTGATCTAATGTACTTAGCAAGGGTGATACTCTGGTCTAATGTTCTTAGCACGGGTGATACTCTGGTCTAATGTTCTTAGCAAGGGTGATACTCTGGTCTAATGTTCTTAGCAAGGGTGATACTCTGGTCTAATGTACTTAGCAAGGGTGATACTCTGGTCTAATGTTCTTAGCAAGGGTGATACTCTGGTCTAATGATACTCTGGTCTAATGTTCTTAGCAGGGTGATACTCTGGTCTAATGTTCTTAGCAAGGGTGATACTCTGGTCTAATGTTCTTAGCAAGGGTGATACTCTGGTCTAATGTACTCAAGGGTGATACTCTGGTCTAATGTTCTTAGCAAGGGTGATACTCTGGTCTAATGTTCTTAGCAAGGGTGAAAGCACTCTGGTCTGTCATATGAAGTTCTCAGTAGTGTGTGAGGCAGGTTCGAGTTTAAGTGTTTTCAAAGAGGAACAGAATTTTGATTAAGGAATTTTCCAAGTTTTACTAAACTCATACAAAAGGCCACCCCTGGACCTCTCCCCCCCCAATCAGAATTTAATATAGTGCATTATTTAAAATTGAATTCCATGAGTGCTAGTAAAGATTTTAAAATCGTGCATGTGACCTAACACTGATCAGTATGAAGTATACACTCATATAGGCATGTGCATGGGTTTAATAATGGGTGTGGCAAAGTATGCACATTGTCTCCCACCCTCACTGAAAAATTCTGTATGAAACTCTTCTAAATACTCCATTTTTATCACATCAATAGCAATTTCTGCTCTGTTGCAGGTAATGATCAATCAGCTACAGAAGCTCCTCCCCCTCCACTGCCAACACAGACACTTCAAACACCGCCTGGTATTCCTGGAGCTCCCCATTCCTCCATTCCACTGCCTCCTGGCCAAGTCCCACCACCGCCTGGCCAAGTCCCACCACCGCCACCACAGCCTCCAGGACAGTCCCTCCCACCTCAGATTGCCGGGCAAGTTCCGCCACCTCCAGGTCAGATGGTGGCACCTGGTATGCCGCAACCTGCCATGCAGCAACAGCCTGGTGGCATGCAGCAACCCGGCATGCCACAGCCTGGTGGAATGCAGCAACCCGGCATGCAGCAAGCTGGAATGCAACAGCCAGGCATTCAGCCTCCTTTGACTGGCCGGCCTCCAATGAATGTTCCTCCTGTCTCCATACCTCAGAGCCAAATGGGAGGCCAGCAGCCACCAATGCCTCCTCACTCGGTTCATGGCTATTCCAAGGCTCCTATGATGCCACACCCTCAAGGACAACGCCCTCATCCTGGACCTCATCCAGGCTTTCACCAGCAGCACCCGCCTCCTCACCTGGGTCGCCCGCGCTTCGATCAGCGTCCACCGAGACCTGACTACCGGCAGAATATGCCCCAGCAACATGGCCCTGGTCACATGATGTACCCACGCGATGGGCCGTACCCAGGTGGTCATCGCAGGCCGCCTCCTCCTCCGCACATGCACCAGCACCACTTTCACCGTGGTGGACAAGGTCCTATGGGTGGCCGTCCTCTTCGTGGCCAGTTTGGTCCGCCCCATGATCATCCTATGCATCGGCCGCCACCCAGAGGCTATCCCATGCAGCAGCAGCAGCAGCAGTTTCCTCCTCATGGCTACCAGGGTCCCGTGGGACCACCCCCTATATCACACCCTCTTGACGGAGAGCCCATGAGAATGCCGCCTCCTGTTATGGCCATGGGAAATCCCCCACCTGGTGACGGTCGAAGAGTATCATCTCTGGACGGAGGAGTTGAAATGGAGAGAGGGGGCGAGATCGTGCCTCGTTCTGACTACCGTGGAGAAGAAGCTCCTGTGGTTAGTGGCAACCAAGATGAGATCATGGAAGAGGAACAGAACAGCATCAAGGAAGAAGACATGAGTCTGGATGAGGGAGAAGAGGAGGAGGACACTGGAGAACTAGAACACTCACAGACTCACCAGGAGGTTATTCAGAACACTGGTCAAGCTCCTTGTCAGCCTGCCGAGATCAAACAGGAGACCCTTCATGCGAACCAAGAGTCCAACCAGGAAACTGATCAGCTCCCACAAGAATCTAATTTAGAGACCAGTCAGGATTCTCAAGAGTGTGATCAAACAGGGAGCCAAGTGTACCCTCGTGAAACTATGACTCCTATGGAGACTGGTCTGAAGGCTAAGGATCCCACTGAGAGCCCGAGCCTCCAGCCCACTGAGGAGTCTATCTCTAGAGCGAGTCAGGAGGTATCTACTCGGGGACTGTCTCCTGCCACTTCATCTGTGCAGCAAGTTCCTTCAGAGTCCATCGATTCGGTGGATATTGATGCAATGTTGGACAATGTGGAGCAAGATAAGCCCTCAGGTAATACTAACAATGGAGTAATACTTGCTGGGATGGAGTGAAGTTGGTCAATTGTTAATAGTACTGCCACATTGTGAAACTTATCTAGTTGTACATTTCCATTAAATTTGAATGTTTTAGTTCAGACAAGCACAGCAGATAAGTACAGAGTAATGTTCACACTTAGCAAATTAATTCTTGATAAACTGAACTTAGCACGTACTTATTGACTTGTAAACACACCTCGACAACAGATTACAGCTTAGCAAATGCTTAAGTTTCAAGTACCTCTTGACTAATGGTAATACGTCTTGGAATCCTACCAGTAAAGACATGCCTAGCATAGACACAACTAACAAGCACATGTTCTTAAAACTGTAATTCTTGGCTTTAGAAATTGCATCAATCAAACCAGTAACAGCTCTGGCCCAGCCCCCACCGGTCTCATCCTCTCCTCTATTGCCTATATCAGCAGAGGTTGGCATTGGTAATACACAGAGGTCCAGCACCAGCTCAGAGTCCCAGCCTAGTATTCCTAAACTGCCTGGCTTTGAGGCCAACCTCAGTCCCATCACTCCTGAACACCTGGTGGTCTCCAAGGACTCCAATACCCCGTCTCTAAGTGGGCATGCTCCTCCTCAGCAGTCTGACACTGCAGTTGCTGTCAACAAGGAAATAAAAGGTTCGGATGGCAGTCAAGTCGGTGGGAGTGAAGATGGTGTTGGCATCCCGGACACCTTTGCGAGTGATACCGTTCCTGGTGCTGTAGATGAATCTGTTGCCGATAACATCTCGTATTGTAGTGTGGAGGCCGACAGAGGAAGTAGCTGCAACCCCTCCATAGGCAGCCTGGACCCTAGTGCAGGTAATCCATGATTTGGTGTAGTGGGTGAACTGGGAGCTTGGGGAGATGAAGGGACTCACTGGGCATGATACGTGTGGTTATTTACCATTAGTTCTATGTAAATATTTCTTAGCTGGGGTTGAAGACGAAGAGTTTGTAGGTCACATAAGTGGAATTTCTGGCTATGAGGAATCTACAGGAATCAAACCAGTAGAAGAGCTTCAGGAAGAGTGTGACGGTGAGGAAGGAGCTGGAGATGTGCATGCAGGTGATATGAAGACAGGTGTAGAGGAGAAGGGAGGAGAACTCGTCCAGCAGGCCATGACCTGTGACACAAGGACAGCACCACAGGTAGAAGGAGTGGCAGTAGCCAGTGATAAACTAGCTCCTGGTGGAGCAGAAACTGAGCAGATGGACACTGAGTAGACAGGAACAAGACAGTTTGGTACTTTATGTTCATACCTGTTGTGTTCTTCACTTATTGGTATCATTTATGATATAGACTACATATATTGTCATTGTTATTTCATTAAATCTGGCTGTTTGTAATATTATAAAAATAAGCCATTGCTTTTTAAAATGGAGGAAGAATTGTTCATGTCAAAATGGAAATATATTTTACAGAATTAGAAAGAATTTTACAGCCAATCCGTCAGTCCTTGGTGCACTTTATTATCACCTAAACAGACACATAAAGATTTTTTTTAAACTCTCAATGTACCCACCCATTGGATGTGACAGTCTCAGTCCATTGCTAAACTGATCCACAGCATAAGTGGAACTTTATATAGTGAACATTCTGCTTGCCATTTCCAATCTAAAATGTATTGCTTATAACCCCTTGTGCAAGCAATCTCTGATTTATGAACTGAAAGCCTGGTCAGTTTGGACATTATGCTGTATGTAATTGCTTTGTGCGTGTATAAAACTTCTTACCTTAATGGCTCCTCCCTCTCCAGATTTGGATGTGTGGAATGCTTGTAGACTCTCCTCTAGTTTGTAAGTATGAGTGATAAGAGGCTTCACATTTATTCTGCCTGAGGCCACCATCTCCAGTGCTTTGGCATAGCTGAAGTGGAAAATTAACAGAATAAGTCACTACTGGTGCAAACACTCGGTGCTTCAATACCGAAAACATTAGTGCACTCTTAAATTGCTGAGCTAGCTACTGCAATAGACAGACTATAATTGTGCTGGTAATACCTGTAGGAAGTACGTAACTGAGACATAATTACCATCTCAACTATAAAAATGGCATGTAGGCTACCTGAACTTCTAGGTAATTTTTAAAAAGAGAATAATTAAGGTAATGTTATAATAATAATGACTAATTTATCAAGGGCAAGATGTCGGTGTATATACTTACCAGCCTGCAGAATAGCGGAGCACGCCTCGAATGTCCAACTCCTTCAGTGCAGCAGTGACCAGCGGCACCTGTGTCTGTGCTGCTCCCAATCCTACCAGAGCCAACACACCTCCTGACACAGTAGCCTTAAAAACAACAACAACAGCACACACACTTGATATGAAACCTAAATGACTTCGATACATTTTACATGCCTCAGTGTGTTCATGTGTTATTAAGTTATTTGCATGTGCATTTCGTGTGTGTGTGTGTGTGTGTGTCTAATAGTGTGTGTATTAGTATCACAAGATGCCACATACATGTGCCTGTACTCAAATGTCATGTGACATGCCAATAACATGTGATGTGGGTGTGTGTACCCTATGGCAAAATGTGTACATACTCACATGTATTGCCATGGCAATGCTTGCTGCGGCTCCTGAACATTCAATGGATATGTCGGGTTGACATCCAATCATTGAGCAGATGGTCTTGGATATATCAACACAATCTGTGCTCGCAACCTTGAGAGTGTGGGTTGCTCCCAACTCTTTGGCAACCTTCAAGCGGCCTTCATCTAGATCTGAACATACACCACAGGCTTCTATTTCACTCTAACTTTGTACCACATAACTAGCGGCATCAAATTTACTGCTGAAGGCAACAAGCAATTTGAGATCACATGTCTTGGTAATTAGAGCCTAGCTCCCTTTTATTATGTATGAAAGTTGTGACCCCCTTGAAATAGTGCAAGCTCAATCTCACCCCCTCTTAAATTAATTCCTAAATGAACCCCTGTCTGTAAATTAATATTTTGAGTCTTCCCAATTATTGCACTTCATCATACTATGAAAGGGCCCTTATTTAGTTTCAACTTCATTGGCTAGCTTTTTTTTTAACCCAACATAATCTAAGCTGATATGCTTCAGCATGTATCCTACAGTCCTAACTTTATTATTCTAAAGATAGCTAGTTAAATTGGTGAAAATGTACTCACAATTACTACCATCATGATAATGTCATTTCCTATTGAGCACTAAGGAATATCTAACCACAGCAGGTTGAATCCACCAGCTGTTGTGTTACTGCCACAGGTATGTGGTCAAAGTCAAGAAAATCAAAATTTAGGCAAATTATGAACTTATGGGAGTGAAGGGGGGGGGGGGAGGGAACACATTGTTTAAGCCATACCGTAGACATGGGTTGTTAAGTGCTGCTTTTTGTTAAGCGCCTGTTTTCTTCCTGGTTCTTAGCACTTTTTATTAAGCGTTTCATGCATTCTGTCTACTGCTAATTGTCGCTCGGCCCAAGTTTTTAGGATTCCATTTTTTATTAAACGCCCATTTCCTTATTGTTTGGAGTTATAAGCGAGGACGATTAACAATCCAAGTTATGCTACTGTATATTTCTCACCAGTGATGATGACAGAGGTAGCTCCAAATGCCTTAGCAGTGAGCATGCACACTAGACCTATAGGTCCAGCTCCACAGATCAGCACTCTATTGCCCAGACACACGCCTGCTCTTGTACACGCCTGAACACCCACACTGAGCGGTTCTAATAATGCTCCCTCGTCACTGGAAACATGCTCAGGAAGTCTGGCGTGAGGAGATGGAAATGGGGAGGGAGGAAGGAACAAGAGAAAGTGAGAGAGAGAGAGATTAAGGAAAACAGGAAATAGAGTAATGGTAAATATATTACAGTGCACGAAATAATCTGTTCACTCACACATAGCAGAAGTCTGCTGCATGAGTAGAGTAGCGACAGAGGAAGCCGTTGTGTGGAGGGCAAGAACCAAATTTTACATCAGGGCAGAGATTGTACTTGCCTACCTTGCAGAGAGAACACGTTCTGCATGGGATACCAGGTTCAATAGCAACACGATCACCTAGAAGATGAAAAAAATGTGCTAAATTTGTGTGTGTGAAACTGGTCATTCTTGTCTTTTTTTTTTTTTAACTTATTTTCTTATTCAGTAAATCATTTAAGAGCAGCAGGGTAAGTGATGATTCTAGTGTCTGAGCTCTAGTTATTCACACGTCCTATTTCTTCATTGTGCAGTTAGTTTTACAAAACTCAGACAAACATTAAATTTGTGCCCACTAGTCATGGGAAAGTAATGAATTGAGAGAGAAGGTGAGTGTGCATGTGAATATGAAGTTGTAGCTACTTACCCACTTTTACATTGGTTACTCCATTTCCTATGGCCACCACCAGTCCACAGGCCTCATGGCCCATTACCATAGGCTCCTCTATTACATAGTGGCCTATCTTTCCATGTGTATAGAAATGAATGTCAGAACCACAGATACCCACAGACTGCATAGCCAGCAATACCTCTGCAATACCAAAACATTCACTATTTGGTATTGTCCTGTGAATGTGTTTACTGCTCTTACCTCCATCGTTGACATCTGGAATGGGTCTGTTCTCCTGCAAAGTGAAAATAAAACATCGTTACTGTTGGATACATCGTTACTGTTGGATACATCGTTACTGTTGGATACATACCTAAACCATGTTTTTAATATGATGAAACTTATTGTCCTATATAAGATATTAAGTTTTGTATGTTATTTCTTTGGTTTGGATGTGTCATTTAGTTTTTGTCTGCTTGTTCGTTAAAGAGATTAACTTCTCATAGAAAAATTGCTTCAAGATTGGAAGAAATTGGTTGAGACTCATTAAAATAATCAGACATGATTGTGCTGGTAAAGTGTCGTCAAATACAATTTTATGCTGTCTATACATACTGCATAAAATACTTTTATTTGCTAGCATATATTATACTCTACAGACTATTATAGCATATCCACTATGTTAGGTAGGTGGAGATGTAAACAACAATCAAACGAACAGAAATAGCTGGACAAGTCTGATAGCCTTCTTTGTTCACTTAAAATGGCATTTAATTAATGACTTTAGAAGTTCATAGCAAAAACATACAATGTCTAAGCACATTCTATCTGTAACTTGCATGAGTGTTAACAGATCACATGAGATTAGGATAAGACTAGCAAGTTAAATAAATTGACTTCCTTGATTAGCTTCTCGCGTCAAGGTACTAGTTAACGTACCAACCGCAGATCTCCAGCAGACTTGAGCACAACGCTGAGATTCTCCTTCTCCTCCATCATTCAAGCGAAGCCGATTTGTGGGTGGGGCTGAAGTGGGCGAGGCGTTTCCAAAGTGGCAGGTACTATCGTCGATCTCTACCGTCCCATTTTGCGAACTTACCTTTGTGTCGGGTCTGTACCTGTGTGTGCACACTCATGTCTTAGTGAGACGTGAGTGTGCTGAATTGTTGGGGGGGGGGGGGGGGGAGTTCACAGTTGAGGTTCGGATATTAAAGCCACCCAAGTCATTTGTGACTTCTCTAATTTTAATCTTCACTGTGGGATTTATTGGGGAAAATTACCATGAAGAACAAGGCAGTTCATTGTAACTTCTAGTTGCAGCTTATGGAGGTAGCGTAGATTTCCCAATAAAAGCGATAAATTTGATATCAGCTATTACCTCTAGAGTGCCTACTATAATTGATTAATAGATTCTGGTCCATTCATTCCTGCACAGAAAATAATTTTGATACAGTGTCTTGTAAATGACTAAACGTGTGCAATACACTCATCTTCCTGTATTTCTAATTTGTTTTTAAGAGTATAATTAAAAAGGAATGTGTGCATAGAGGGAGAAGTTCTAAAACGTAGTGGAACCAATGTCTCCATACTTTATGTTGGAGAAAGTGATTGCTGAGTCATTGTGGTAAGCGATAAGATCATCTGGACGGCCAGAGGAAATATCACAAGGTCCACGAGCAACTCCTGGGATACTTGGAGATTTATCGGGAGGAAAGTTTGAATCTAGCCACAGCATATAGGTATCTGGATCATCCAAAATACTCATTGTAAGAACCATTCCTCGATCCATTGCATTTCCCATAGCTCTATTGCCTCCCAGTTCTTCATAACTATTGGTGTCATTAAATACCATCTTCTGAGCATCGCAGTAAGCATCTGTCAGGGAACTGTATTTATTGCCATTAACTGATACAGTAGTATTACGATACACTTTACCATCCTGTTTCCAGATACGTCTAATTTCAGAGAGATCACCACTGTCAGTGCTATTAGTGGTGATAAACTGTGTTACCACAGTAAATGGTTTAGTGGTATCTATCACTTTACCAGGACCAAAGAAAGTTTTGTTACCCAGTCTATAAAGATTGAAGTCGCAACCGTCTTTGTCACAAACTCCCTTGTACCTCTGTCCAGAGCCACTTCCACAAGCAGTTCCTTCACAGCGGCTTTGCCCAGAGACAGAACAGACATGAGGAGTGTATGTGGTGGCCATTGAGTTGCCTTGCCAAATGTCTACCTCATTGCAGCAGGAGCCATAGTGTCCGGTTTGTTTATCTGAATTCCAATCTTCACAGTTTCCCTCTCCATTGATGAAGTAGACTTTCTGTGAGCATTGGGAACTGCAGTAACCTGTCCCAAACCTAGCACCCGCTTTGTTTCCTGGGAATCGGCTCATTCCTCCATCTGAGTCCATTTCAACAAAATATAGTGCACCATTTATTCCACATGGTGCAAGAGAGAGATCAACATCAAAAGTAAATTCTCTATTTTTGAGTGTGAATATTTTATACTTGTCATCGTCCATGAGAAATACCCTGGATCCAATATTGAAGAAATGATTGAGGTATGTGGCATAGGCCAATGTCAGTGATGAACCTGAAGCTTTAATTCCGTGATAAATTTCATAGTTGTCAGCACCATCTAAAGCACAGTTCTGGGCACAGGTTGGACCATTAGGGCAAACACTTGTGTTCCATTTGTTAAACAATACACAGTATTGCTCTGGCCCTAAAATGCTATAGACTGTCCTGAAGTTGGCATCCAACACAACACGTTTGGCTTCATCCTTGCATCCATTACTTTTAGTACAGGATTGAATTATGAGTGCTGGATGGTTTTCAGGTCGATTAGACCCTGGCTGTTGACATGCCACAAAGACAGCTACAACCACGACAACAAAAGGTTTCAGTGAACACCATGTCGATGCAGGCATCATAGCAATTGCCTGGTATAGAGCTTGCTATGGGAATCAGTGTCTAAATTTGGGATAGACAGAGGATAGAAAGTGCCATTTTAGGACTTCTCTACTACAACTTACAAGTTTATGAATTTGTGATTTCTGTAAGAAAAATTATTGTGCAGTGACAAAGCAATGGCGTCGGAACCAGTCGTCTTACCTACAACAATTTTCACCTACAGGCACCGTACAGGCAGGAATGTGTGCATATGGTGGAATGGGCTGACCAACTTCACAAGTGACTATAACAACCTGCTGGTAGGAGCAAATAAAAATGGGTGGGGCATGGCTCATACTAAAATGTTCTAAGATACATCATTCTCACAGCCTACATTTTAGCTCAATTACTTGTCAACAGTATCCCAATATTTTCATTGAAGCAAACAATTTTTTCTCATTTGGCTACACTCCACACGTAGTGCGTTAACTAATTAATCGCGCACGCGCAATTGCGCCAAAATCCAGCTGGATGTAACAATTTTATGAAGTCTGAACATAGTAGCTAATTGTCATTGAGGTAGTCATCGTCGTCTTTCTTGTTGGATATCGGTGGAGACTCTGCGTCGTAGACTGAGTGTAAATCTAAATGTCTACTAAAAATTACAGCGAATTACCATTGGATTCGGAGCAATTACAAGGTAACCAAGAGTATGGTGCATAACTTACCCGGGTTGTATAACTCACAGAGAACCACAGGCAATGATTTAATGCAATCATAAGTTTAGTAAACCCACACAATTATTACCAAAGTGAGTAGTCTCGAAAAAGACCCTTTACCCAATTGCTAAGCATGAGTGGTAAGGGAGAGGATGCCTACTAGCTATAGTATATTAGGGTGAAGATGAGTGGCAACTGGATGTACTATGTCCTCAGGATAGCAATGTAGAACTTAAAATAACACACCACTCTCTCTCTCATACAAACTTTATAGTAAAATTTATCATTACAACCAGTGCTAGTGATTAGATACTTTGCTGAGGTAAGTATAGCTGTGATCATACTTTCTAGCGGTCACACAATGCAAAGGAAGTGATCTAAAGTTTTTCCTCTACGTTCTCTCTCTATATAAATATATAATGCAGGCATTCTCAGCTGAAATAATAACAATAATAATCAGGGGAAAAAAATATAATAATAATAATTATTATTATTATTAGCTATTTATTATTATTATGAAGGTAATATATATAAATAAAACCTAACCCAACATTTTGACTTCTTTCTGAAGTATTGAAACTTTCTCACTTAAAGGGGTCTGGAGAGAAACAAAGGCAAAATGTGAGAAAATCTTAGTTGTCACCGGGGAATCAAACCCAGGACCCCTGGCATTAGCCACCAGTGCTCTAGCCATTGAGCTACAACAACCCACGACTTCCAAGACCTTCACATTTTACCTTTATACTGTTGAGTAGTACTGCTAGGGTCAGAACTTGATTATATATATGTGACATGACTGTTTCAATCCATTAGCTTCTTTAATACATTTTAAAGAAGTAAATTGATTTTTCTGATGTTTACATGTGCTGTGTTGTGCCCAATTTTCCTGTGCACAGTCACATACATAGTTATGTAATAGCAAAGTCCATTTTTTATCAGATTTAAGTTTTAAAATTTTTAGCGTCTAGTTGTTTGAATGCAAATAAGCTGGCTCGCTTGCCATTTGTGCTTAAATATGTAATAATATAACTATGACTTCCATAAGAAATGGAATAAAATGTATTTAATAATGAATCACCGTCTTGATCAGTGATAACTTTTTTAGTTATACTCCAGGAAATATTGGGGAGCCATAGTGATGAAAAAATAACAGAACTGTCTGAGTCTGCTTTGCAACTTCTTGAGAGACATTTACCAGGATGTGCTGGTGCTAGTGGTGAGGAGAAAGAATCTTTGGTGCAGCTGCAGGGTGCAGGAGTCAGTCTCTGGAACAAAGCAGTGGCACTAAAGAGTGCTGGTGCCATCAATCTGAAGCTAAACGCACAAAGTAAGTAAAATTTATAATGCATTAATTAATCAATCAATTAATTAATCAAGTAATTATATGAGTGCAGCATCTTGCTAAGGTTCTCATCCATAACAGAAGCCATCCTATTAGTCCATATGCAATTTTTGATTGTCTTATGCCATAGCAACCTTGATGTTATTGTTTTCTAACATTGGCAATCTTTTAATTATTGTCGTCAACATAGCTAAGATCGTTTTCTTTCTCTTTCCTATAAGTGGGTAAAATACTATTCAACAATTTGTAGTAAGCTATAACGGAAACTTTTTATTAAGTTTTCACAGTTAGTGTACAGGCAGCCGCAGGGGTGGATCAAGGATAGGTGGAGGAGGGGCTATGTTAAAGAATAAGTTCCTACCACTTTGATTGATAATGCATGGGACATGTGTAATAATTGGCATAGATACACCGAATAGAATGAATAGCTAATTAAAGAACCAGTTACATCATTTAAATTAATACAAACATTTTTAATGATTATATGTATTGAAGCAAGGAAACAGTCGTGTGAGATTAAACACGTTCAAGTACAAGATCTAACACACCTCTTCAGATGATTCAGTTTTCATAGCTGTTCTTCAACTCTCTCACTGCAGCAAGCATATATACAGGGATTCATGCAGGACTTTTCACTAGAAGGGAAATTTTGCTGAGTCACAAAAAAGCCATTTAGCCACATGAAAATGGTGTGGTCACAACTATGAAACAGATTATCAGATGAAAACTTAGACTAACTATTATGAATTGCTATTGAAGGAACAGAACTAGAACGTTTTTGAAGAAGTGTTGGATATTTTTAAACAAACTAATGGTGGAGTAAGGCTATAAAGTTTTCATATCTTATAGTGATCACTAAAAAAAATTTATAAAAATTCAGTCAGGATAAAAAAAAATTTAGGGGGGGGGGAGTGGACTGAATGTAGGGGTATATAATATGCCATAATTGAACTACACATGGACTGCACAGGACATATATTTATGTTCAGGGAGACCCTTACCTCATACTAATGCTGCTAGGCCACGAACTGATGCAGGAATTTATTTAGTGAACTAACACTACCAACTTTACATGCTTGGTTTGCGGTAACTAGCAATGCTTGCTAGAAGTATTTATCAGTAATGACTCGTGGTATCTGACTACGGAGGTTTAACAATATTTGATGACAATTCAGAGCCTTAGTTTACTGCTGGTACAATAGTATACTTTTTTTTTCCACGGGGCTGTGGGCATTACCAGACTTACTAACAAAACAGCACCCTAAGTCCGCACCGGATTGAAATTAACTTTGCTGTAAGAGACTTGAGCTCAAGTAAAAGTAGCATTCTATATTTTGCTACTCCAATATTTACCTCAAGATTTCCACCTTTCTATTTTGTTTAGTGCGTTACTTGTCTTGTACACTGATGGTTCTCACTGGACCTAATCCCACAACTCCCAGCCATTCGCTGAAACAAATCACCGTGAGTTGTTCCAAGATATATAGTGCTATACTGATATATGTTTTATTCCTTCCCAGATGGCTACTAAGACTGGCAGAGCTTGGCTAGGTAAATCATAGTGCATCAGCTTCCTTTATTATGCTATATTAAATGTTGGTTTGTTTGTTTTGTTTGTTTGTTGTTATTTTTTGTGTTTTTGTTTTAGATTGTGAGAATTATTCTATGGCAGAAACAACTCTTGAAATGGCTAGTGAGGTCAGTCTGGTGACACAATTCCTGTCAAAGCAAAAAAAAATTTCATAGGGTATTGCAGTTGCTGTAAAATATAATTATGGTCACATATTGTAGCAGTGTTCAGGTATGTGGTCAATGTGTAAAATGAAACACCAAAGGTGCAAACCCTCATGCTACTATACATTATTAGATCCCGTTGCTATATTGTTACTAGGTGTACTAACTTGGTAAGTGTGCACTATTTTTTGCCTTTAACCATTTCTGCGAAAATGCTGATAAACAAATTTGCTAGTGGAAACTGGGCATGCGTAAACGGGATCTAAAATAGTTAGAGCATGCGCGCTTATGCTCTAACTATTACGTAGCTAGCTATAACAAAATCAATTCTCGGACCGAAAAAATAAGGTATTTGGCTATTCCTAATCAGGCATCAATACGGCCCAAGCAATGAAAATGGTAGATGTTGCTAATTGCTGTCCAAGAGAAGTAGCTAAACATGCAGGAGTCTCACCAGTATATAGTTTCAACATAAAATACCTGAATTCCAGCACTCCTTCACTTTTCAGCATAAAACAAAACTACTGCAGGCAGAAAAAGAAATTATTTGCTCACATGATTGTGACGTGACGATAGGGGGCGATACCTGCAAAAGCTTGAACCTATGTACACAGAGGTGACAGCTTGCTTTTTCTCAAAAATCAGCCCAAATTTTAAAAAAGTAGCACAATAAAAGGTCTAAATTGTCTTTCTGAGTAAGTTCATACCTATCAGCAGTTAATTGTCAGTATTCTCCAAAATCAGAGCGTGACAGACAGACAAACGGACAGACAGACAGACAGGACGACTACTATAACCCTTCTCGCACATGCACGCTGAGGGTTAACAAATACCTTGTGTCTATTGAAGAGTGCTCGACTTGATGTATTGGCAGATATATTTATTATAGAATTTACATACTACTAGCAGTAATGATTGCAAAATGAAGGGATATGCTCAGATAATGATAGTAGGAGATGATAATAACCTGCATGCTAGCTCACCCACAGGTAAAGTGATAGTGTTTAATTATCCGCATGTGTGTGTATGTGTTTATATATGAACCAAATTTTTATTTTGGCAAAAGACCGAGGTTCAGGAATTAAATATTACTTCAATTTAATAATTGGCAGGCAGATCACCACTGTGTGGTGGGATCAGGTCACTGTTAGCCTAAGAGACGTAGTTGCGCTGCCACCAGAGTTTCAGGCTAGCACCCAGCAAGCTAAGTCACACAGCAAAGCTAGGCTCTTGAATTCTCCAACCCAGGGTTTAGCTAGCAAGGCCCTAATCCCAATTTCTCGATGTAGTCAGAGTTTTAAGGAGATCTTTCAAGTTATGCTAAAACTGAGAACTGAGGGGAAAAAGGAAGTGAATGAATGATATATGTATTGGTGAGTGGTGTGTATTTAGTCTATACATAGAACGTTAATGTGGGGTGGTGTCACACCACACATTGCTACCTTTCAAGTATGAATTAGCTTGCTATATTCTGCACAGTTCTGCTTTTGTAAATGAATTTGTTGATTTTTACTGATTTTGACTAAACGCATCTATCATCATGCCCATTTAATTCAATTTTTGACAATTCCTACCGTATTATTTCCGCTCTGGAATAAATAAAATGTGAACGGTATATTCACTGGGTGCCCACATCCTATCATAGATTATCTTCTTAACTAGGCTCTTGACATGATTCATAAAAATTAATCTACATGACTTTTACATGAAACCACACCCAAGAATGGGACAAGAATTTTACAAGAATGCAATCAAGATTCCTGCAGGAATTATAGAACTAACAAGTACCCTGCCACACAGTGGTGCTTGACATATTGCAAAGTAAGAATGCAGTAGCATAAGTTATCTTCTCAGTTATCATTCTCTACCATTGGTTAAGGTTACATAAGTTTCTCCTGCTCTCTTTTTTCTGAACTATTTTAGCTTTTCTTATCCCCCACCTTTCCTTTCTTCAGCTCTTTCTACCTCTCCTGCTTCTGAATCTCTCTGTCCTACATAACTGTCATGATAGTGGACTTAAGTTTTGCGAAACTTTTGCATTCCTTTTCGCACTTTCGCCTTCCTTTTTGAAACCGATGCCGCCTTAATGGTCAATTCCACCCGCTTTTTAGTTACAATTAGCTAATCCCTCGCCTTTTTCCTTCTCTTCTGTTCGTACGCTACGCTGCCTTACCCGCCGATTACAACCGCTTTTTAAAATTAATCGCCTCTTGCCTTCTCTTTCGTACTTTCACCTTTCTTTTTTAAACCTATGCCACCTTCCCTCGTCTACTAGTACACCCGCTTTTTAGTTACAATTCAACTTCTACTGAATGTGATGACGCTTTACCCATTCATGGAATGACGGTTCATTACCAAACTGTTTAAGCTAATGAATTATTCATGAATACACACCGTGTCGTCGACACAACCATATTATATAGATACTAGCAAGTACCCTGCCACATAGTGGCGCTTGACTTATTACAAAGTAAGAATGCAGTAGCACAAGTTATCCTGCTCAATTATCATTCTCTACCATTGGTTAAGGTTACATAAGTTTCCCTCTCCTGCTCTCTTTTTTCTGAACTATCTGAGCTTTTCTTCTATCCCGCCACTCCTATCTTAGCTCTTCTTTTTGAGTCATGGCACCCCCTTTTCCTTTGTCTATCTCTCCTGCATTTCTGTCCGACTTTGAGAAACTTTTGTCTTCTATTTCGCACTTTAGCCTTTCTTTTGAAAACTAACCCCCGCCTTTACTCGTCTATTCCACCTGCTTTTTAGTTATAGCTCACCTTTTTGCCTTCTCTTCCCTTCCATTTTAACCTACACCGCCTTACCTCGCCGATTCCATCCGCTTTTCAGTTACAATTAATCTCCTTTTACCTTCTCTTCTGTACTTTCACCTTCCTTTTTGATACCTATGCCGTCTTCCATTGTCTCTATTGCACCCGCTTTTTAGAAATAACCGGCACGTTCTACAGATGTGACGACACTTTACCTACGCTAAAGAGACGATGCTTTACCAAACCGTACCAAGCTCATAAATTATTCATGAATACACACACCGTCGTCGTCGTTGTTACTGACACACAAGCGTATTATTATAGAGATTGCAACATCTAATTAGAGTTTGTAAGAGTTTTTATAAGCTAACAGAGTCCTGCAATATCTTACATCTAACAGAGTCTTGCAATAATCTTGCAAGATTCCTGCATTGTATGTAACTAATGACTACGACGATGTGTGTATTCATGAATAATTCATTAGCTGAGCTGTGCTAGTAAAGCGTCACCACAAATTGACTGTGTAAAGCATCATCACATTCCGGGAAACGGATGACTATTGTGGCTAAGAGCAGGAGCGTTCAAAAGAGATGGCAACAGCTTACAAGGAACAAGTCCACAATCATGGATAGAAAGAGAGAGACTGAGAAGCAGGAAGAGGTAAACAAAAGGAGAAGGGAATCTAGGACTCAAAAAAAAAAAAAAAAAAAAAGAGCTGACGAGAGGAAAGGAGAAGATGAGATGGCTCAGGAAGGAAGAGAACAGGAGATGGAAAAAGGATGTAACTAAACCAAGTGGCAAAGGATATAAGAATGGATAAATACTAAATGCTACTGCATTCTTGATTTGCAGAAGTTAGTACATCAAGCGCCACTGTGTGGCGGTGTACTTGCTAGTTATTATTATTATTATTATTACTAGTGGTGTGCTTGAGCACAAATGGCGAGCGAGCCTTAAACTACACAATTGTTAAATGATTGATTTTAACAACTAACACTCAAGCTACTAAAATAAAGTTGAGTTTTTAAATTACGTATGCGGTAAAGGGGATTCAATGCCATAGTAACCGCTGTTTGAATTGAAAAAGAAGCAACAAAATCAAGTCACGTTATTTAAAGTTTTCTTTGTGACATTCTTAATAGTAGTTGTAACACACAATACTTTCACACAACTGAACATACCTACGCAAGACTTACCTTCGTGGTTCGTCTAGTGGACAATGAATTTACAAGTTAATGCTGTTGAGTAGGGCTTATAACTGTGACAAATAGCGACTAACTCGAATAGAAATGGAGCTCCCATACGTTTTTGCGTTTTAACTGCACCCGCAAAAGAATTCAAAGCGGTAAACAATTCAATTTCAAAGGTGATACGGGTAATGGTCGCTAAACCGGAGGATTCTGTTTAGTGAAGTTCGGGACGGGGTCGAATGCGGAGCGAACACAAAAATACGGAGGGTCAAAGTACAAAATGACATACATACGTCCAAACATATATATAAACTAGTGGTGTGCTTGAGCACAAATGGCGAGCGAGCCTAAAGACTATACTATTTTTATTGACTTCTAACACTGAAGCTACTGAAAATAAGGTCCAGTTTTTTAATTTAGCATACAGGGTAACGGGATTTCAGTGCCATAGTAACAACTCTCTGCAACTGCTTGAATTGAAGGAAAAAACAACAACAACAAAACAATACGCGTTATTTAAAAGTTTTCTTTGTGATATTCTTTAGCAAAGTAGTGGTTGTAACACACAATGCTTTGACACAGCTGGACATGCACCTACACAGACTTACCTTGGCAGTAGTCTAGTGGACAATGTATTTTCAGGTAAATACTGTGCGCACGGCTTATAACCATGACAAAGAGCGCATTGACTTACCACCGCCACTAACTCGAATAGAAATGGAAGTCCCTTAAGTTTTCAAGTATTAAATGCACCCGCAAAAGAATTCAAAACGGTAAACAATTCAATTTCTAGGGTGATACGGGTACTGATCGATAAACTGGAGGATTCTGTTTAGTGCAATTTGGGACGGGGTCGAACAAATAACTAACACAAAAACGCGAGGGTCAAAGTACAAAATGACATACGTACGTCCAAACATATATACAAATAAACTAGTGGTGTGCTTGAGCACAAATGGCGAGCGAACCTGATAGTTAAGTAACATTAAATGTTACTATGTTTTAGCTTAGTTCATGCAAACACTATAATAGCCATTATGTCATTTGATTTCAGCAAATAAATACAAAATCACGCTCTTACCTGATTAATGGTAACTTTTGTAGTATCAAACATCAACCATTCTGATAATCTCAATCACCAGTAACTCTTGAACAAGCTCTCAACTACGATAAAAAATAAACCAGTGTTATTATTTGTAATTTTAGCCAACAAATATTCATCATTCTTGAGTATTGATAACTTCTGTAGTATCAAATTGAAGTTACTTTGACCATCTGAATTGCCTTGAATTCTTGACAACAAGCTCTCACCTACAAAAACAAAAGACAATCAATTTTAGCACACAAATACAAAATTACTTTCTTACCTCATTTTCTTGAGCAGTGGTAACTTTTGTAGTACCAAATTTGAGCCAATCTGACTATTTGAATTTACCAGTCACTGTTGACTAGCTCTTAGCTACAAAAAAGAAAGGCCAGAGTTAATTTTGCATATTTAGCTAACAAATATGGAATTGCGTACTTATCTCAGCTTCCCTCGAGAAGTAGTAGCTTCCATAGCATTAATACTACGGCATTCTGACTACCAACGGCTCTTGACAACCAACAACCGGCACTCCGTATCCCCATAAAACGGCGAAGTTTTGAAATTAAGTCTGGAAAAGGGTCTTCAATGCCATAGTAACCTGTCGAATCAACTTTTTGTGTCTTGAAAACAAGCGTTTTAGCAGGAATTTTCTCATACTTTGGAGCTTAAGTATAAAGTAAGGTTTGCTTAATGCTGTAGTTTCAGAATAAACTGGAGTCAAGCCTAAATAGCCGTGTTTTTAGGAGAAAAAAGTTCCCCGCGCGCGCGTTTAAAGAGCATACGTACCATCCATACATACATACATATATATAACATATACCCGATTTTGCATTATCCACCCCTAATACTGTCTCGCTCGCCAACTAGTGGTGTGCTTGAGCACAAATGGCGAGCGAACCTGACAGTTAGGTAACATAAAAATAAGTATTGTTACTATGTTTTAGCTTAGTTCATGCAAACACTATAATAGTAGTTATGACCTTTTATTTCAGCAAACAAATACAAAATCACTCTCTTACCTGGTTGGTAACTTTTGTAGTATCAAACATCTGCCATTCTGATAATCTCAATCACCAGTAACTCTTGAACAAACTCTCAGCTACAATAAAAAAATAAACCAATGTTATTATTTGTAATTTTAGCCAACAAATATGGAATTACTACTTACCTCAATTTCCTGAGTATTGATAACTTCTGTAGTATCAAATTTAAGTTACTTTGACTATCTGAATTACCTCGTATTCTTGACAACAAGCTCTCGGCTACAAAAACAAAAGACAATCAATTTTAGCACACAAATACAAAATTACTTTCTTACCTGAGCAGTGGTAACTTTTGTAGTACCAAATTTGAGCCATTCTGACTACTTGAATTTACCAGTCACTGTTGACAACAAGCTCTTAGCTACAAAAAAGAAAGGCCAGAGTAATTTTTTGCATTATGGAATTAAGTACTTACCTCAGCTTCCCTTGAGTAGTAGTAGCTTCCTTAGCATTAATACTACGGCATTCTGGCTACCAATGGCTCTTGACAACCAACAATCGGCACTCCGCATCCCCCCTAATTTTGAAATTAAGTCTGGAAAAGGGTCTTCAATGCCATAGTAACCGGTCGAATCAACTATTTGTGTCCTGAAAACAAGCGTTTTCGCCGGATTTTTCTCACACTTCGGAGCTTAAGTTTAAAGTAAGGCTTGCTTAATGCTGTTGTTCAGAATAAACTGGGGTCAAGCCTAAAAAGACGTGTTTTTAGGAGAAAAAAGTTCCCCGCGCGCGCGTTTAAAGGGCATACGTACCATACATACATACATACATACATACATACATATAACATATACCCGATTTTGCATTAACCACCCCTAATAGTATCTCGCTCGCTTCGCTCGCTCGATAACTAGTGGTGTGCTTGGGCACAAATGGCGAGCTAGCCTTAAACTACACTATTGTTAAATGATTGATTTTAACAACTAACACTCAAGCTACTAAAATAAAGTCGAGTTTTTAAATTACGTATGCGGTAAAGGGGATTCAATGCCATAGTAACCGCTCCCCACAACTGTTTGAATTGAAAAAGAAGCAACAAAATCAAGTCACGTTATTTAAAGTTTTCTTTGTGACATTCTTAATAGTAGTTGTAACGCACAATACTTTGACACAACTGAACATACCTACGCAAGACTTACCTTCGTGGTTCGTCTAGTGGACAATGAATTTTCAAGTAAATGCTGTTGAGTAGGACTTATAACTGTGACAAATAGCATATTAACTTACCACGGCCACTAACTCGAATAGAAATGGAGCTCCCGTAAGTTTTTGAGTTTGAACTGCACCCACAAAACAATTCAAAGCGGTAAACAATTCAATTTCTAAGGTAATACGGGTAATGGTCGCTAAACAAGAGGATTCTGTTTAGTGAAGTTTGGGACGGGGTTGAACGCGGAGCGAACACAAAAATACAGAGGTTCAAAGTACAAAATGACATACGTACGTCCATATATATATAAATAAACAAACATCCCCGATTTTCAATTGTGTTACACCTGTAAGTGTCTCGCTCGCTCGCCGATTATACATAAATGTCATGAAAATATAACTACTTGTGTATGTAATTATTTTACTCCATCTGTGCATATTTATAGTAGTTGAAAATAGAGATAAACACAACTGACACATTAAAATGCTGCTTAGATGTCGCTGCTGTTGTGTTCTTGTTTTTGATGTTGTCATCTTCTGTTGCAGTGCTATGAAAGGTTCCGATCCAAGTATCCAGGGTTGGCCAAAGAAGAATCAAAGATGAAGGATCTGTTGCGTCTGACATGCTACAGAGCAGAGGCAGTGAGTAATTAATGATAGTTTGGAATTACTGACTAGGACTGATGCACTAATTCTGCAGTGATCATGGGTGTATTTTAAAGTCTAGAGAACAATCAAACTCACATTTGCCACGCCTACAATATTGGGTGGGGTTTAGATGGTTCAAATGTAATCAATCCAAAAATTGATGTAATTTAGTAAAGTGACGAAAGATTGATGAAAACAATATATATATATGTTACAGACCATTTTCAAACTACAAGCCCATTCTAAAACAGGCCAGCCCATTTTAAAACAGCCTGGCTCCAAACTAGCCACAAATGTTGCTGGCTGGCTTACAGTGGTGATGTACAATTAAAACCAAGAGCAGTCTCACCTGAAAGTCAGGCAGGCTCCTAACTAGCAATCAGTTACAAAGTCTGCTCTGGTATTAAAGAGCACACAAGAGCACAAATTATTAGTCTATTGTTTGTTGAATCCAGTTCCCCACAAATTGTAAGAGGGGAACATATGGGGTAATTAGGAAACCTCTGGGAGAAAACATCATAGAAGTATATAAACAACCTTAAAAAACAGTAGACAAAGATAAGATGTTTTAATGGTTCCAAAGTTTCAGATGCAAGCCTAGCTAATGTCAAATTCGTGCGTGGAAACACGTTCATGTCAAGCCTAAATGCTGCCTAATTAACCACATCTTCATGCATTTGCATCCTTTACATCGTGCTGCATCATATAGCAGTGTTTCATTAATTACTAGTGACTGAGATTTGTAAAGAACTATGAATGATTCAGTCATTCTCGGCGGAAATAATTATAATAATAGCAAATTTTCTCTTTCTTACAGCCAATAATATTGCTAATTAAAACTTAACCCGACGTTTCAACTTCTTGCCGAATATATAGTAGACAGTAAGTGTACCCTCCAGAAATCTTGCTGTTTACATTGTGTTAGTATATCACCACAGAGAGTTCGACCACAGTTGACCCCTGAAGAGGTCTTCGGCTAGAAGTTGAAACGTCGGGTTAAGCTTTAATTAACAATATTATTATTGGCTGTAAGAATGAGAAAATTTGCTATTATATTAGAACTATGAAATGTTGCAAGAGCTAACAACAACCACTAAGACTATAACTACTGCTATCATGGGAGGGGGGGGGGCATTTCTTGAACAAAACTTCCTTGGCGAACTGGAACACAAGCAATTACATCTTGTTAGTGTTCAACTTTCCGCTTGCCCACTTCAATAGAAGAGCAGAAACCCAAAATTATTAAGTATGACTGGAGATCGTACTTTTGGAAGAGCCAAGAGTGTAAGCAAAAGGGGCGGAGATAGGGGTCAGTGTAGCGGAAGAGGCGGCCCCTACAGGGGAAGTGCATGAGCAGTACAGCACAATGTGACAGCAATACGTGTGAGCTACACAGTGAAAGTCTGAAGCTAAACTTCAACACCAGTGTAAGACTAAGGCTAACACAGCGTACGGAAAACTATGGCAGAATGAGGGGAGTCAGCACCGGGACCAGTACTTAGCAACGCAGATCTCCAGTCTATCATCAACGGGGTAGTCACCCGCGTACTACTGAGCCTTCAGAAGGACTCCCCGGGGGCTTGACGGGAGGACGCGACGGCAGCTCCTCAGCAGGAACACTCACCACCCTCGTCGGGCGGAGGTAATTTCCAATACTAGGCAGCGGTAGGCAGAGTTTCCCCCCCTCCACTCGCTTCGAGTGTGAAAATGCACGGGAAAATTATGTGGGAGTAGGCACCCGACTTGTCCGGTCTGAGAGGGGGAGGGGCGCTCTGCCTCAATTGGGGCGAGCAGACCACCGTCCTCAACAGAGCGGGCACAGTGGCCTCCAGTTTATAGTATAATAGTAGCAAAGGAGGTAGGATGGAAATAAGGCCAGGGAGGTAGTGTAGGAACAACTCACAAAGCTCAGCACCTAGGAAATGCTTACAAAGGAAAACTCAGCACACTCCAGAGCCAGCCTGGGGCCCCTAGCCAGCTAACAGTGGCTAGCTTAGGGCAAGGGTTATCACAACGCCTTAGCTAATGTGCTAGCAGGGCCAGCACAGGCAACCCTAATGAATCAAAGGAGCCAGTCAACTGGTGTGCAACTATGTACAGTAGTCGGCTAGCGTGGGCAGGTGAATTAGCGGGCCAGCACTCACCTGGCCTAGGAAGGAGGCCTTAGACGAAACCCGGCATTTGGCCTTCAAGGATATAGCTCTGGATCAATGAATCACCCACAGTGGTAAGGGTGAAACTAAAGGCATCAAAGACGGACCCCTTCCGGGTGGGCGTGGATATGTTTGTAGGCAAGACAGGGGGACCGTTGTGTCCAGTGACTGACATGGTGGATTACCTGGTCGCGAGAAGAGCTGGACCAGACCCCATATTCATCTTTCAAGATGGAAGACCACTCACAAGGACAAGGTTCGTGGAGAAGTCAGAGCAGCACTGACATCAGCAGGGGTGGACAGCACACCATACTCGAGTCATAGCTTCCGTAGCGGGGCAGCTACAACTGCAGCGAGCAGGGGAATCGGGGATGCCACAGTCAAGATGCTGTATAGGTAGAAGAGTGAGGCATACAGAGCTATACATCTAGACGCCAAGAGACCAGCTGGCCACCTAGATGTAATACATAAGTCATTTGCATGTTGTACTCAACATTAATGAAATGATAGAAAGAAACTAGAAAGGGAGTAGAATTCTCTAGGAGGAGCAAAGGAAATGTTTGGGCAGTTTGGAGGTGTGAATTAGCAACTCATGGGTGATTCATGTTGGGCTTATATTCATTAAATGTGTTGAGTAGGCTAGATAGAGATCATCAATGTGGGAGTGATACTGTACAATTAGAAAAAATATTGTTAGCTTGTGAGCTTGATATTAACCACTTAATTTTTTTTGTAACTACCTCAAGTTTATAAGAAAATATAACAGTTGATGTAACAGAAATGTATGGCAAACTACAGTAGGGGTAAAAAAAAAGTTCCCATAGCGACCAGACTTTTTAGCTACTAACAGAAAAATAGTCTCTTGGGTAAGGAGACTTTTTAACGACTTTTTATCAACCAATGCCCGACTACACAAGTCACCAGCTGCTGAACCAACTTTTAAACCGGTTTTTAAAATCCGTTTATTATTTTTTTAAATCATTAGCAACCTAGTTTTTTTAAAAAAATTGCCAAAAAAAGTCCGGCGAAAAGTTGCAAAAAAAAATCTGTTAAAAGTCTTCCGTACAGACTTTAGAAAGTCCTTAAAACGACTCAATGGGAACTTTTTTTTTTGACCCCTACTGTATTTGTTTCAAAAATCAGTGCATTTTGTGGGCCTGCAAATATATTTGGGCGATATTATTTTCTGGGCGCTGACGATTAATTCTGGCCGCTGGCAATTTATTATGGGCGCTGGGTGAAATTCTGGGCGCTAAACCCTTTACCAACTGAATGGAGTTTATCGAACGAGGGCGTAGCAGTTTGGTAAGGGGTCTGCTACGCGAGACTGTCAGTTACAAGAAAAAAATGGAGGACTGTTTAGATGAAGTGCTGCGTGTTATCCAAGAATGTATGCAGTTTTCTGACAGTCATATATACTATATTGACAAGGCCGTTATTTGCTTGAAGGTAATTGAGTGACCTGTTAAATGAAGTTGTTGTTAATGGAGGTTTGGATCAGGAGGATCAGAATGATCTGAGTCAGCTTCATTGGTGCTTATGTCAGCTGTGTATAGAATATGACACTAAACTAGTATTTGTGCAGACTATCGATCCATCACATTAGTATAACGTTTAGACAAAGAGGTCGACCAAGAAAAATCATTAATTATGCCATGGTGAGAATTTACATGTATAGCTGACCACTGAGCTTTACTGTTATATGAATCTGTTTGCAGATTGAGTTATTAAGGGAAATGCATTACACATGGAGTGCAGTGGCAGATGTGTTAATGATCTCCGGTACTACACTGTGGCGTAAACTTTGTGACATGAATATTACCGCTTTCCACCTACACTGATATTAGTGATTTGGATTTGGATTCTGTGATGTCAATACTTGTTTCAAGATTCCCTCAAAATGGAGTTGTTATGATATGGGGTCATCTAAAAAGTATTAATATATTTATAACACGGCAAAGGGTTTCTGAATCTCTCGTGAGGGTATCACCTGAGTTAGTTCATCATCGACAATCCAGTTCAATATCATGACGCATCTATGATGTTCCAGCTCCTAATTATTTATGGCACATAGATGGGCTTCACTGTCTAATTCGGTGGAAATTAGTAATTCACAGTGGTATAAACGGTTACTCACGCAGAATACTCTATCTTCAGAGTTCTGACAATAACAGGTCAAAAACAGTATATTCACTGTTTCGGGAAGCTGTCCTCGCATGTGGGTGGCCATCAAGGGTTAGATCAGACAAAGGAGGAGAGAATATTGATGTTGCGGAAGCTATGCTGATGGTAAGAGGGACAGATAGACAGAGTTACATAACAGGAAGTAGCGTACATAACCAAAGAATTGAACGGTTATGGAGGGACACTTTTCGTTGTGTTGGACACCTGTATTATGCACTATTTTATGAACTGGAAGACTGCAACTTACTGGATGTTGAAGATGACTATGACTTGTTTGCACTTCACTATACGTTCATACCTCGAATAAACAATCAATTATCTCAGTTTGTTAGTGCATGGAATATGCATCCATTACGAACTGAAGGAGGATTATCGCCTTTACAGTTGTGGACGAGGGGATTATTGTCTTCATCAGCTGAATGGCAACACGAAATTTGTAGTGGCCTGACAGTAGATGAGAATGCTTACGGTATTGAAATAGAATCAAATCGTTATAGTAGCTCATTTGACCACCATGGAGTAATTGTTCCACCATTTCATGTTGAAATTAATGAGCAGCAACTTCAGCTCCTCAGAGATAACTTCAATCCTCTTCAGAACAGTAGTAACAATGGTATTGACATCTACATGGCAGTAAGGCTCTACTTAGAAAATTTGTAAAATCTAGCTATATAGCTAATTTGTTTATGAAAAGAAATATAAATTGAATATCAGAATGAATTGTATTGTTATGAAAAAACAACAACAACAAAATAGTCTTGGAAAGCTTTAATGAAATGTCAATGACAGAGTCTTCAGAAAAATAACATGATAATGTGTGGTCTGACAAAATTGGCATGGCACCTAAAATATAATAGTTTTGTACAGTAGAAGCTCTCTTATCAGGACCTCTAAGATTCAAGCACCTCTATCATCTGAGCAGCCTAAATTAATTGTGACTGTCTACAGGGAAAATCGGGCACAACCAAAATTTTCTTTACATTTACACATTTGTCGGCATCCTTGAGCTCTCTGAGTTTTAAAGCTGTAACTTCAACGGTTGCTGATGCACCCTAACTGTTTACTTCTGCAGGCTTATTTAATACATTTTTAAGAATTAAATTGATCTGTTCCCGGCATTTACGCGTGGTGCGTTGTGCCCAATTTTCCCATAGACGGTCACAATTATGGGAGTGGGTGCATTGACATTTGAGTGACCTTTTCAGGCAATACAGAAAACAACAACATTATTTCAGAGTGACGGGCAACCTAGTGCCCAGATAAGAGAGTCTAGCTGCTGTACAATGCTTTACCTTTCTCACAACCATCTAGGTAGTCCAAAAAGTACATAATATATGCATTTTCTTCTTTTTGACGGTCATTTGATCCAGCTTCAGAAAACTTCACATGTTTAAATAGCTTTCGAACAGTATCTACATATATGAGTGTTTTAAACAGCAACATAATTAAAATATATATATAGCGTACCTGATGTTAACTTTGAGTTCTTTTTTTTTCACAAAAAAAATCTTGGAGAATTTCACCATGCTTAGTAATCTCTCTTCCTACACCTAATGACTGTAACCCATCTTTGAATTGTTCTAACTCACCAAGAGTTTTAAGAATTACTTTGTCCAAAGCAATAGATTGGACAATGGGAACTTTATCATCTAATGTAATATTGGCACAAGGCTTGGTAATACCAGAATCAATGAGTAATTTGAAATTTTCTGTCACTATTTCTTTCAAAACATTTGGTGTACTTGCAGATAAAATCTGTGAAATAATATTGCATAAATGTAATATAAAATTCTCACACCATGACTCATGTAATATATTTTTTATATATGTGTCAACATATAGTTTCAATATAACACTGACCCTCTGTAAGATGCCTCTAACATCTTGATCTGGAACCTCATTTACATACTATGATATCTAGTGGTTTCATTCCCGCTAAGTAGTTAAATACTGAACGTGACAGAATATGAATTGCACTCCCTCCATGAACTAGAGCCATTGCCATCAATTCACCGAGTTTGAAATATACGTCATCCTAATACATAGTCATACTTGTATTGATATTTTAAATATCATTAATTATGCTTACTTGAAGAGCAAATGAGTTGTGTTTAAAACATCCAGTTGGTTCTAAATACTTCTCAAAATGGCGTGCCAATAACGTAAAAAATTCTCTTGTCAAACCACCGCCATCACACCCGTCTTCACCAATAAAAGACACCTGGAATAAATTTTAATAACTTACATTCACAACGTCAATTATTGTACTCATGTTTATGTCAACAATCAACCATAATTTCACCTTCTCAATCACCTCCAACAATTAAAAAAAAATTTCTAGTTATTGTTAAAAAAAAATTATCTTTAGGACTGGAACAGAAAAAATTTCTTATCAATGCCAAGCTGAATGTCAGTGTGTATCCTGAAATGATAGTGACAAAGAGTGATTAAAAGGAGGAACATAAGGTGGGCAGCTAAAGTGATGGAAACTACTTTTTAAGTGTAGATAGAACATCTTTACACTAAAAGCAAATAAAACCATGTTAAACTACTACACAAAACTCACACATAATTTCTTCCTAGGATCAAATGACAGTCGACCCACATTCTTCAGTGCATCAGACAGCACGTAGTCTCTTCTAATCACCATGTCATAACTTTCATCATTTTGAATTACTGCTGCTAAATTCCGAACTATGTCTTGCAAGCTCCTTCCATTGAAAAGTCAGATATAAAAGTAATAAACGACAGTATATGCTAACATTGGTGAACTTAAAAAGCAACAACAACAGACTTTGAAATAATTCAAGCATTAGAAGTCAAAAGCCAGAAACTTGAAATCACCTGGGAGTAGCTTCAACTTCATCCATCCTAGCCAAAGCTTCAGCTGCTGCACTTTCTTCACTTAACTTTATAGCTGTCTGCAACTCATCCTCTTCTGAGACATCTCTATGCTAGAAAAAAAAAAGTATTTCTCCCCCTTTTAAGCACAAAGTTGGTTAAAAGTATGCACATACCATGTATTCCACTTCTTTTTCATCACTGTTAAAGCCTACAGAATGTTGTGGTGAGGATTTTTTTTCGCCATGCATTGCTTTATATACTTTAGCAGGAGGGGGATCATCTTCATCTGATTTATCAAGTTCATTCTAAAAGTAAAACATGCTACTAAAAAATTAAACTTTGGCTCAAAATAAATGCCTTACATATTAAAGAAGGCTTGAATTTAGTCGAACATAGAGGATGCAGTGGTTTCGGCTTCAATTTCCGCTGCTGGCACTTCACCTGTGGACACGACCACTTGACCTTGGTCTAGCTCAGAACCTGCAGTTTCTACATGAACACCTCTGGTAACACATGTACTGTTATCTGCCACACCCCCGCTAACTTCACTACTATTAGCCATAGGGTCAATCTTTGCAGCATGCAGCCATTTTATACACCTGACTAATGCCATTTGCATCAAATGGTGTGTCGCCATCAATAACCTTGACTGTTTTATTCACACATCGAACAAAATCAAAACCTTTCGGGTCAATGAGCTGCTATTCATGGGTTGATATCATTTTACGGGGTGGTTTTTTCATATCAGTCTCAGACATGGTTGATGTATACCTTATTGAACCATCATATAACCTTTCTTCTTCACTTAAAGACAGATTTGAAGTGACATCACCTTGAAAATCAATGACCACCAAGCCTTTTTGTAATTCTTTCACACTAAATTGACTTCGTCGTTTGTCTTTCCTGGTAGAAAACTTTTTTCTATTTTTCAACTGCTTGCTCAGGACCTCAGCTCTAACTAACAAACTATCAGTACCAGTATGTGCTGCACTTGTACTGGGGCCGCTACCACTGGGACCACTACCACTGGAACCAGTTACAGAGGCATCTACGTGTGTGCGGCCAAACAATTTCCTCAGTTCAGTTCCAACTTTATTTTTTCCTAATTGTATAAACGCCAGGGGTGACAGGGGGGTTGGAGAGGGGGGAGAAGAGGGAACAACACACACGAATAAACAAAACATTATTATAAACGATTATAATACCAAAATATTTTAACTATGCATTCTTACTGTACTATACAGATTGACAGTACATTACTGCTATTAATACTAAGATTACCTGCCGCACAGTGGCACTTTGTGTACCAAAATATATATAGGTGTTATTGATCAATATTAAAGTGCTTGTATAGTTTGAAATGGCAGCAACCAGGTGTTGGCCAGGGTCCATAACTCTCTCTCTCTAGTCATGATGATGTATATATTAAGCATTGCAGTGAATGGTCTATATTACAGATAAGGGCTTTCATGATAGCTTGTGTTTGCAAATAAGGATGGTCTCTGCATTTTCTGGGCACTGGGTTTTATTCTGGGCGTTGGTGAAATTCTGGGCGCTGGGTGAATTCTCGGCGCTGGGTGAAATTCTCAGTCACGCACCTGGTAGTCACGTGATTTCTAAGAAATAAAACTTCACTTTACCAGATCTCGTAGTTCCAAATCAGCCCAATTTTATAGTTCAGGGTTGAATTTATTCCTCTATTACAACCAGCTGACTTTGAACGGCTTGGTGTTCACCATGTGGGTGAAAGAAGTACGCTACTTAATCTAGCAAAAGGATATGAACGTAAGTAGACATGTGAAGTAAATAGTCCAGTAGCATTAAGTATATAGTTGAAATGAAGTGATTAGCCTATTATTATTATTATTATTAGAATGTAGTTCATTTCTAGGACTTAATATTTGCTACAGTATTAGCCTTCACAAACAAACAAACACACACTCACACACACACACTTCTTGCTCAGATGATTCAAGGCACTGATTTTTTTTCATTTGTGAGTGTTTGTGTATTGATTGAGCAGTTCATAATTCCTGGCCAGTTCAGGTGAGGACTGAAATTTTACCCCCCCCCCCCCTCCCCCAAAGAGAATGGTCCCCCATTTCCACCCCAAAAATATAAGTGAAGCTTCTTTAGTATATTTAAATTGCAGCATGTGTACACATCACAAAGATATAACCTAACCCTCTAGCACTGGCGAAACTCATTCCCCCACACCCACATCCCCCATTCACCTCTCGTACATTAGCCAAAGTTCTTGTGTGTCAAACCCTGCTGGACAAATATGGCTTTCCTGTCACTGATTGTTTTATTAAATCAACCTGCTTGTATTTTGTGTAGGCCCTGAGATTGCAGCAGCAAGAGGCAGCCTTGGGGTTTATGACACATTCCAAGTCTCTATTGCATACACTACAGAATGAAGTAAGTAAATTGGCTAATGTTTTATGTAACTCCCTCTACTAACTTGAAATTCTGTGGCTTAGGTCACATACATATTCATGAATTATAATTGCCTATTATGGCCTCTGAAATGTGTTAATTAGACAGTCACATAGTGCAATGCCCAGAGCTACCTATCATGATTTGTCCAGGTAGAGTTTATTTGGTCACAGAGGAATGCGCTCCCAAACCGATAGCAGTTTGAGTCACATGACTCTTGAAACTTGATAAGCCATGACGTTGACTCCCACAAGTGAAAATGGGGAGGAACTAATATATATGTCATTACTGCGTGTCTACTTGCTGAAGTAATGAGAATATTTTCCTGGCTGTATTCACTGCCTTATACTCATGGTCGTTATTTGAATGAAAAGCAGCTGTTTCCTTTTCTTTTCCTCATATAATTTACAAATCTGTAAATGAAGGTATTTCAGTATATACAATAAGCCTCTCACTGGCTAATACAATTCATTCATTTCCATTTTTTCTAGGTTAATGTGTAAAAATTAATATTAAACCAGGACTTCTAAAGACTATAATAACATGAAGTACATGTATTAGTCAACATTTGTGGTCAATTTTGGTTGCCTAGCAACACACTGCAAAGTCATTATGGTGACCACAACATAACTGTATCACAACTATGTGCCACATTTGAGTGCAATATTAGCAATTGTTTTGTGCACGATTAGATATTTATTAGTATTTTTGTACCATGGTTTTGTTCAAACCATCCAATCAGATTGCTCAATTTGGGGTGAATATATTTCATACCAACTGCCTTGGAGGTGAATAAATGAACTGTCCAATCATAAATTAGATTTTATGCGTTTTCTATAGCCTAGAGCAATGGTACAAACAGTTGCACCTCTCTGTGTTTGGTCAGTGCAGGATTTACACTATACTCGGGCATTCAGCCCTCGGGTGTGTAAATCCCATACCAACCTCAGTGTCGTGGTTTAACCTATACTTACTGTAAGCAGTCACCTCAGCCAGCAATGCTGTTGCCCACAAGATGTGACTGCAAGTTTGGCACAAAAACAACAACATCCCAATATAATGAAGCACCAAAGGTGCTAACCCTCAACGCTATTAAACACTACCTAGCTATTACAATATAATCTCCTTCCAAAAGATCAAGCAATCTGTTAGCTATTTTAATGAGGCATCAAAATAGCTCGACCAATGAAAATGGTACGTGGAAATGCTGTCTTCATAAGAGAAGAAGCTAAACTAGCCAGAAATACTCACCGATATACATTTTAAACGTGAAACTTCACTTCTTTCCACTCCGTTAACTTCCCTGAGCATAAAGTGAACTACACCACTGGCTGCAAGAAATTATTTGCTCACGTGATTATGATGTGACACCAGGGTGTGTTGCCCATAAAAGCTGGTACCTACACAGAGCTGAAAGCTTCTCGTTTTCTCAACGATTATCCCGAAATTTAAAAAAGTAGCACAATAAAAGGTCTTAAATCTTCATCCAAAGTAAGTTCATACCTAAATCAACTGTTAATTGTCAGTAATCTCCAAAATCAGAGCGTGATAGACAGACAGACAAACAGACAAATAGACAGGACGACTACTATAACCCTCTCGCGCATGCACGCTGAGGGTTAATAAACTAACAAGTACCCTGCCACATAGTTAGTGGCACTTGATGTATTGCAGAATAAGAAAGCAATAGCACAAGTTATCTTGCTCAGTTATCATTCTCTACCATTGGTTAAGGTTACATAAGTTTCCCTCTCATGCTCTCTTTTTTCTGAACTATCTGAGCTTTTCTTATAACCCACCTCTCCTTTCTTCAGCTCTTCTTCTTGAGCCATGGAGTCCCCATTTCCTTTGTCTATCTCTCCTGCTTCTAAATTTCTGTCCTACTTTAAGAAACTTTTTTCTTCTATTTCGTACTTTTGCCTTCCTTTTGGAAACTAACCCCTGCCTTTACTCTCGATTCCACCCGCTTTTCAGTTATAATTAATCACTCGCCTTTTTTCCTTCTCTTCCCTTCCATTTAAAACCTATACTGTACCTCGCCGATTCCACCCGCTTTTTAGCTACAATTAACGATGCTTTACCAAACCGTACAAAGCTCATGAATTATTCATGAATACACACACCGTCGGTCGTCGTCGTTACTGACACACAAGCATATTATTATATAGATGAATATAATGTCAAGTATGGACATGGAACAAAATACAACAAAATTGAAGGGAAATTTTTTTCGAAACTGACTTTTGGAATATACAAAATAAATGTTGAATATGATACAAAGTTGAAGGAAATTGTTAGATATAGCCAGTATAGAGCTCAAGATGACAATGAGAGCAAGATAATTTTTTAAAGAAAAATAAAAACTTAAGCAGAGACAAATGAATATACTTTTTATAACAATAACAAACCATGACCACTGAGCACATCTATATGCCAGGCATAACACAGATACACATGCACATAATGAAATATAGATTAATCATTGAATACCGCAGAATATCATGAGTCTGTCGGCTAGCATTTGCACGAGTGTAAATGCTACCGACAGACGAGTGATATTCCCGCGGTATCCAATAATTAATCAATTTATTGTGTACTGGTCATGCGCGAATGGCATAGAAACCGAGTGGCTAATGTAATGGATGCTGCCAAGAAGTCTTTCGATTATTTTATTCTGATGAAGTCATTGAACATCTTTTTTCTAATATTTGAGGTGAAGTAGAAAGGGAATGTGAAGGGCAAGAAGTACCGCCATCTTGTAGCATTGAGAGTGAACAATTAGCTAGTCTTGACGATGAGGAATTACGGAAGTTTTTAGAAGAGAAAAAAACTGTAATACTCAAAATAAAGCATTACCCGACTTGAGAATGTGGTAGCTATCATTCGTGCAAAGAGATAAATGAAAAGCGAAAAATTGAGAATGTTTCACCCAAAGAATTAGATAGACTTCTTGTGGGGTGCAAGCAGTAGTCTGTATGAACCAAACACTCTCATAGCTAGTAATAAAAAGTCTCTGCATTCATATGAAGCTATTTTATTTAACCAAATTAATGTAATTGGCACAAAATGGTATTATAGAATTAGCAGACCCTCAGGGGATGCAATAAGCGTGAAAATGTGGCTTAGGGGGACGCAATAACCCAACGCAATAACTCCGGACTTCCCCTTTACTGCAGAATATTGCGGGCACGCGATACTTTCCAATTCAATACATTTTCTACTTAAAGGCATTCACTAGGCCGATTTAGTACACAATAATATACAATATCACTGACAATCTATGGCCCCAGCAATCAATAAAAAGAAGAAAGAAAAAAAAATAAAAATAAAATAAATCACATGAATTCTTCAAACAGCGAAATGAACTAAGTATAGTTTACATCACAATGAGGAGATGGGATTTACACAACTGAGGACCGAAGGCCTAAGGATAGCGTAAATCCCGTAACTGACCGAACGGAGGGGTGCAACCAACTTTTACCACGGCTCTAAATACTATTACTCACTTTTTTTAATGAATAATACAATGTAATAGGTGATTGTCTTACCATGAACATTAATTTCCATCTCCTCTTCGACATAGCTGCTTGTAGCTCTTAAGTACAAAGTCCAACTCACTAGCTATATATCTCCTCTCCCTCTTCCTCCTCACTTTCGCTGTCACAATGTCGTCACAGACAAGATCCACCACTCAGTTGCAGAAAACTTCCTTGCCATTTCCAATTCAACACTAACTTTTTTTGGCCCATCTACCTTAGTTACATAATAGCTATATCCATTCTAGAAATATATGTACTAGAACAATATATTAGCCGTGCTCTGGACACTGTAGCCTAGCTACATCATTTCTCATTCAGTGAGAAAAGTGTTTTCGCACATTATGTACATCATCCTTGAGCTCATATAGGCACGTGTGCCGGGAATGGGATAAGGCTATAGAATAATAACGTCCAAGTATATACATGTAAATAATTCAGAATAGTATGACAGTCACTTCTAATATTTCCATGGACTGAGGCGCACAGGTAGCTAACTATCTGCCTTTAGTGGCTTCTTTTCCAAAGAGTCTGAAATTGCTGTTCTCCAAATAACCTTGAAGGTTGTAAAAATAGAACCCATAACTCCAGATTGAACTGTCTGACAAATTGGTAAAGGGTCCATAGAAAATGGAGCTTCTTGCTTTTTTAATTAGCTAATTGGATAGAGCTTTTTTTTTGTTGTTGTTTTTTTGTTGTTGTTTTTTTGTTTTGTTTTTGTTGTTTTTTTCTTTGTTTTTGTTGTTGTTTTTTCTGTTTTTTTTGTTGTTGTTGTTGTTTTGTTTTTGTTTTTTGTTGTTTTGGTATTTTTATATGCATGTAACTTTAATATATGATTTTTAAAAGAGATCAACTTCTGCGATTGCATTATTATAGTCACTATGGTTAAAGGTTAATTACTTTATTAAAAGACACATCCAAATATGAAGGAGTGATATGTAGCTACCATTGCTACAAAACCTTAACTTGCAAACAAACAAACAAACAAACATATACCACACTCACATAAGGAAGGTGTGACCTAATTTTATTTGCTGGAGTGAGGAGTTAAGTGCACTATAAGAAAGTGTGCTCTAGTTAGCTGTATGGAATTTGGTGCGACTTCTACCATTTGATCTTTGTTCACTCATCCCAGTACTTCCATGCCCCACAATCAGTCTAATAATGTTCTAACCTTCATACACACATTCTAGCATTTCTTACACATCCTCCACACTTATTATATGTCATTCGTGCACATTCTCAGAAATTAGACACTCCATGGTACAGAAAGTCATTGAGGAAAAAGGACCAGATATTTCTGCAACCAAAATTTTATGACTAGCAGTGATGAAATCGAATAAAACAATTGTCTGATGTTTTTTCTTCATTTCACATTAGACAATAATTTCATGATCTCTTAATAATTTTCTAGGTACCTTATGTGTGTCTTTTGTGCTATGAATTTGGTTACATCATGTACAGCAAGACTCATTATCAAGAAAGTGTTATGTGGCTCAAGTGAGTTCTTGCTCCACTAGTTACCAGTGCACATATGCATTAGAGAATTACACTACAGCTGTCTGTCTGTCTGTCTGTCTGTCTGTCTGTCTGTCTGTCTGTCTGTCTGTCTGTCTGCCAACAGCTGATCTCAGGCACATAGGCATGAAAAGTTATAACAAATTGTATACTTGACAATAGTTTGTTTTTGTGTTAGAATTTTTTTAATTCAAATTTAGGCTATGCACCAGTGTAGCTCTGCACAATGAATAACAGATTTGCAGGAAAATCACAGCTAAAACTAGAGCACTAAGAGTGCAAACCCTCAGCATTAGTTCAATCATTTGTAAAAGAAGTCACTGCTGTTGAATAACAAAGTTCTCAAGTTTTCAGCATTATAACAATAATTGACGAGCGAGCGTAGCAAGCGAGACACTTACAGGGGTAACACAATCGAAAATCGGGGATGTTTGTTTGTTTATATCTATGTTTGGACGTACGTAAGGCATTTTTGTACTTTGACCCTCGCGTTTTTGTGTTAGTTATGTGGTCGACCCCGTCCCAGATTGCACTAAACAGAATCCTCTGGTTTATCGATCAGTACCCGTATCACCCTAGAAATTGAATTGTTTACCATTTTGAGTTATTTTGCGGGTGCAGTTAAAACTTGAAAAATTAAGAGACTTCCATTTCTATTCGAGTTAGTGGCGGTGATAAGTCAATGCTCTCTTTGTCATGGTTATAAGCCGTGCGCAACAGTATTTACTTGAAAATACATTGTCCACTAGACTACCGCGAGGTAAGTCTGTGTAGGTGCATGTCCAGTTGTGTCAAAGCATTGTGTGTTACAACCACTACTTAGCTAAAGAATATCACAAAGAAAACTTTGAAATAAATACAAACTTTGAAATAACGTGTATTGTTTTGTTGTTGTTTTTTTCCTTCAATTCAAGCAGTTGCAGAGAGTTGTTACTATGGCACTGAAATCCCTTTACCGTGTATGCGAAATTTAAAAACTGGACCTTATTTTCAGTAGCTTCAGTGTTAGAAGTCAAAATCATTCATATAAAAATAGTATAGTCTTTAGGCTCACTCGCCATTTGTGCTCAAGCACATCACTAGTAGTTTTTTCTATTTATGACAATAAATTTTAACTCATCCATCTAGCTGTAATTAGCTATGGCTTAGTGTGGACAACTTTAGTCTTACAGGGCATGGCATTTAGCGTTTTATGCTCCTGAGACTGATTCACACTTTCTAGAGCTGTTTTACGTGCTTGACACTCAGCCATACGGTTTGAAGACTTTTTGAGGACTTCATGGCATTCTCTGGCTTTGGTATTAACCTTAGCTTAGTAGAGAAACAATAACCACTGGGACGTTTGGACTTTCTAACATGCACGCTACACGAACACTTAGGGCACACTTTTTGGAGAGCAGGCATACTTATAGTTGATGAAGAAACTCACCTCCAGCAGCAGAGACTTCTAACACCAGACAAAGATTAGTACTGGAACTATATAGAATGCAAGTAACAAATCTGAACCGAACGCAGTAAAATTTGTGTGCTCATGTGAACACACATGATTCTAAATGTAGGAAAATAAATGAATGGGTGTGGCCACATAGCATTACTCGTCGTAGTTTCTACCTTTTCTCCCATTTTCTCAAAAACTAAGCCAAAATAAAAAAGTGGCAAATTAAAGGGACTTAAATCATCATCTAGTCAGAGTTCCTCTTATCTCAAGGCATAAAAGTCTACAATCTTCGAGATCCGCTATTATAACAGACAGACCACTGTAACCCTCACGTGCATGTGCATTGAGGGTTAATGAAAGTTTGTTCAGAGTAGGCAGTGATTTCAGGCTATAGATTAATCTTGCTCCACAAGAGACATTCTGTCATGGTCTATTCAACAGCTCCTTGCTTACATACTTTTAAGGCAACCCTCATCCTAGTAATTTTTTGAAGTAATTATGGTACCACAGGCAAAAAGAAATTATTTGCTCACAGAAGTATAGTTTGACAATAGGGGGCATGACAATAGTTTACAATCATATGGCCAAAAAATAACTAGCTTTTCTGAAAAAATATGTTGAAACAAAATTTTCTGGCACAGTAAAGGGACTTAAATTGTCCAGTGCAACATTTTGATGCCTGTTTCAATCTTCCGGAGGTCCGCCGTCTTCGAGATCCGTTATTTGCTGTGTGACAGAATGACTGACTGACTGACATACAAACTGAGTACTATAACCCTCTCACGCACGCATGCTGAGGGTTAATAATTCTATAAACTACAACCTAGGTAACATATTTGCTAAAGTTTCCATGGGAAATCGTGATAGAAGTTCCGAAAGTATATAATTATTTGTTCATACTGTACAGCTATCACACAATCACCCAAATTAATTGGCTACTAATTTTCCACCGAGTAATAAGCAATGAAAACAGAAGGAGTCAGAATCCCGTATAGTAATTGGATTATTACATGGCCATGCAGCCGAACTGTCCTTAGCTGTAAGTCTTGAAAGATTCTGGACTTGCTCAGGATTGTAAATTGCCAGGCCATAATTTTTCAATGAAAAAATAAGTTTGATTTGTTGATGTTCACAAAGCTATAATTTTGGAGATGAATATAATCTGAAATATTGGTTTTCTTTGCATCTTGGCTTTGGTAAAGGATTTTCATTTGTAATGAACTTTCTCTTTATTTATTTATTTATTTATGTATATTATTTAGGGAGAGCTATGAAATAGGACGAGGATATAATGGAGTGTCTGGATTGAAGCAGGCTCGTACACTTCGACTTCTTGCTAATGCTTTTCTCAAATGGGATGGTAAAACACACTGGCAGAAGGCACTTAATGCTGTTGGTGAGGAAATAATCTTAATTTACTTGTCTTAATCTTAGCTTTATCTCTAGGTTTAGCCAATTCTGAGGATGCTCACATTTCTGGTCTTATGCTCAAGTTCTCTATTCTTCTGGATTATGATCCTCAAAGTGATATCATTCCTAGAGGTATATTGCCAAGGTGTATGGACTCACTATAGTTATTTATTAACCCTCAGCACGCATGCAAGCACGAGAGGGTTACAGTACTCAGTTTGTTTGTCAGTCAGTCAGTCAGTCAGTCAATCATTCTGTCACACAACAAATAGCAGATCTCGAAAATGGCGGCCTCCTGAAGATTGAAACAAGAATCAAAATGTTGCACTGGACAATTTAAGTCCCTTTAATGTGCCAAAATACTTCATTTCAACTCTTCTTTTTTTTTTTTTTTTTTTTTTTTTTTAAGAAAAAGCTAGTTATTTTTCAGCTGTAAGCTCATAAGCGATTATTGGTAATGCCCCCTATTGTCACGCGTACCCACAATGAGCTAATAATTTCTTGCTGCTTTGCCTGCGGTAGTTTTGCTTCTTAGTCTCAGTGGTTTACCAGTTTGAGTTCCCAGTTGAAACTACCTGGTAGCTGAGTGTCCTTTGCAGTTTTCTTATAAAGACAGCATTTACATCTACCGTTTCATTGCAAGAGCTACACATTGACTTGCACAGCCACATATCAACTTGCATGAGATTCTTTGGGTCTTTGTAATAGCTAGCTAGCTACTGTATAGTAACACTGAGGGTCTGCACCTTTGGCGCTTCATTAATTTTTTTATTTATTAACCCTTAGCGCAAATGCGCGAGAGGGCTATGGTAGTCGTCCTGTCTGTCTGTTTGTCTGTCTGTCTGTCACGCTCTGATTTTGGAGAATACTGACAATTAACAGTTGATTTAGGTATGAACTTACTCAGGACGAAGATTTAGGACCGTTTATTGTGCTACTTTTTTTAATTTCGGGCTTATTGTTGAGAAAACGCGAAGCTTTCAGCTCCGCGGTAAGTACCAGCTTTTATGAGCAATGCCCCCTAGCGTCAGTCGAACTATTTTGATGCCTCATTAAAATCGCTAACAGATTGCTTGTTCTTTTGGAAGGAGATTATATTGCAATAGCTAGGTAGTGTTTAATAGAGCTGAGGGTTCGCACCTTTGGAGCTTCATTATTGTTGTTGTTATTATTGTTGTTGTTATTATCATTACTGTTGTTTCAATGATTCCTATTATTATTGTTATTATTATTATTATCTATATAATAATACACTTATTTGTCTGTGACGACGACAATGATGGTATGTGTATTCATGAATAATCCACGAGATGAGCCTGGTTGGTAAAGCACTGCCTCAAACTGAGTGATCAGCACATGGCTATTAAAAACAATGACTAATTGTATTTAGCTCTTTTTAACCTTTCCTCTATTCAACTCTTTCTTCTTGAATCATGGATTCCTTTCTCCCTTTGTCTATCTCTCCTGCTTCTCAAGTTCTCTGTCCTTTTGTTTATCACCTCCATCCGTTCCTCACTGATTTCACCTGCTTTTATGAGATGACTCTGAAAGAAAGATAGCAGGAGAGGAAAACTTATGGAACTAAATCCAATAGTTCAGAATTAATAAGAATTGATAAAATAAAAAACCCTTATGCTGCAGCATTCATAATTTTAAGGGTACATCCTGTGTGGAAATTTGCTAGTCTATATAATTATATGCTTGTCTTCCAGTAACGATGACCAACGACGACGATGGTATGCGTATTCAAGAATAATAGTGTTGTCAGTAGTAGTGACTGTTGTGGCGTAACAAGTGAGCTCGCCCTAGGTGAGGACTGGAAAAGTTCATAATTAAGAAGCAGGGAGAGGTCAACAAAGGCGTAGGTTGGAATCCATGACTCAAGAAGAAAGAGCTGAAGAAAGGAAAGGGTTTAGGAAGAAAGAGAGCAGGAGAAAACAAATGATGTAACTAAACCAGTGGTAGAGAATATAAGAATAAAAAAATATGTATATCTTATGCTATTGCATTCATGAAAGTTGGTGCATCAAGCATCACTGTGTGGCAGGGTACTTGCTAGTCTATAATAATACGCTAGTCTTGTCAGTAACAAAGATGGCGACTGTTGATGCGAGTTCTGACACTGAAAAAGTATCCAATGTGAATCCTGAGTTAAAAAGAGTCCTGAGTGTATATATTAGAAACTAGAATGTATAACTCTAATTGGCTGTAAATCCACTGTCAAGTTACACTGTCTCCACATACAGGGAGAATTAGAGATATTGGTTAGACAAGTTAGATATAGAATAGTAGACCACAAGCACTAGAGCAAATGACCACAAAATACAAGACCCAAGTGACCACAAGTATGAGATATAAACTAAAATGACAATAAACGGCTAGCATGGTAACAGCTGAAAAGCATGCAACTGACCTATCAGCTGCCAGCACACAACAACAGTGGTAGGACAACAGGAAGCATAAGATTAGAATACACAAAATAATAGTAAGTTAAAAATTAATGTTACCCGTTGTTCACAGTATTTAGTGGCCTGAACAATGGGATGATGTGTATTTCATGAATATTTCATTAGCTGTGGTAGGTGGGTAAAGTGTCATCAGTAACAAGGACTGGTGTGCGTATTCATGAATAAGCTGAGTCTGAGTTGGTAAAGAATTGATGGCAGTGATACATGGGTCAAGAATAAGTGAGGAAAAAGCAGACTGGTGTAACTAAACCAAGTGTTAGAGGCTAAACTATGTATAAAAAAATACCTTAAACTACTGCATTTTTATACTTCAAGTGCCACTATGTGACAGGATATTTTATTGTTTTATTATTATTATTGTTGTTGTGGTTGTGTTGTTGTTACTATTATATGGTGAGAGCAGTTTTTGAAGATATTTTACAGCACTCTGATCTGTCTATAGACACATCACTGCAAATACTTAAGGCTGCTAGACAGAAAGATAAGTAAGTGCAGTGGTAAATAACAATTTTCTCAGAGAAAAATATAAGAAATTGCTTTGTCTTCATTGTCTTTTTTTTATTTTTTTTTTATTGTTCTTAACAAAGATAGCAAAATAAATGAAGCATTTGCTGTACCAGGCTGTAATGGTATTGTATATTAGTCAAGTATGTATCTTTGTTTATCAAAAAGTCTTATTAGTGCTTGACAAACTTGAGCAAAAAATGGCTGAGAAAGAAATTATGAAGTGATAAATTAGCAGAGTAAAAAAAATTCCACGGATAAGAGAATCTTTGAAAAATGAAATGTTCTGTTGGTCTGTTGAGAGCAGGACTATAGCATAGCATTACCCCATAACAGTATAAATACAGGATTAAAGTGTTTGTTTGCCATGTGGTTGTCATAGCTCAGTGACAGAGCGCTTGTGCGTTAAGTGTATCGTTTTTCAATCTAAAGGAAAAGCCAAGTCCCATACCAGATAGCAGCAACTGGACACACTGCCCTATGCCACATAAATCCTGCCTCAACCTAACCCATCTTAGATGTTTCCAACCTCGATTGAAAGGCTGCGCACAGAGTAAACAAATGGAAATAGTGGGTTGTACAAGAAACAAACCATCCTGAAGTCCTCAGATTGCAGAATTAGACAGGCCATAGAACAAGAATAAGAAAATACTACTGAAGATTTTGTCTTGCTTAAATATTTGGCTAGACAAGGATTACCACTGAGGGGTCATGATGATGATAGTAGATGTAGCAAGGGATACTGAAAGCAAAGCAAGAATTCTAGGAGTAAAAGCATAGATGAATACTTTTCACTTTGCTTTTGGGACAATGTTGGCAGAAATGATACTTCGCCACACCGATAATTTGTGCAGATCATTGCAAGATAAAGTTTACTCTGCAGCTGAAGGACAAACCATTGGAGCCATGGTGGTTGGCACTCTCCAGTCCTTACGAAATGATTCATCTTTTGAATTATTTTGGTCTAAAGTGACATCATTTACAGAACCCCTTGACATCGAGCCGTCATTACCACGTCAAAGTAAAGTACCTAGACGGTATGAATCTGGAACAGCTGAAAGTCATGTTCACCAGTCTGTACATGATTTGTACAGGAAAGACTATTTTGAAGCTATCTATTTAGCAGTGAATTGCATACAAGATCGATTTCAGCAAGCAGGCTATGAAGTGTATAAAAATCTTGAGCAACTACTTTTAAAAGCAGCAATAAGCTCAGATTTCGCTGCTGAATTCACTTTTGTTACATCTTTTTATGAAGAGGATTTGCAAGCTGAATAATTGCGTGCACAGTTGCTTACATTTGCAATTGAGTTTAAACGAGTGTTTTCAGAGACTACTTCCAAGCCCACTGTATATGATATCAAAAAGTTTTTGATTCATTATCTGCAGCCCAGAAAAGTCTTTTGTGTCAGGTCGGCGGCATTGTGCTAAAGCTTGTAGCTACTTATTATGCCAGCCTCTAATTCACATCAGAGAGGTCATTCAGTGCTCTTCGTCATGTAAAGACATACCTCAGAAACACAATGGGGCAAGAGAGGCTAAATCACCTCATGGTGTTGCATGTGCACAAAGAACTAACAGATTATTTGGATCTAATTAGTATTGCTAATGAATTTGTAGGTGACTCTGAGCACAAACTTAAACTATTCGGTACTTTCTCTTAAACAAGTTATCATTTGGTACTTTCTCTTAAACAAGTTATCATTTGGTACTTTCTATTAAACAAGTTATCATTTGGTACTTTCTCTTAAACAAGTTATCATTTGGTACTGTCTATTAAACAAGTTATCATTTGGTACTTTCTCTTAAACAAGTTATCATTTGGTACTTTCTATTAAACAAGTTATCATTTGGTACTTTCTATTAAACAAGTTATCATTTGGTACTTCTCTTAAACAAGTTATCATTTGATACTTTCTATTAAACAAGTTATCATTTGGTACTTTCTATTAAACAAGTTATCATTTGGTACTTCTCTTAAACAAGTTATCATTTGGTACTTTCTATTAAACAAGTTATCATTTGGTACTTTCTATTAAACAAGTTATCATTTGATACTTACTCTTAAACAAGTTATCATTTGGTACTTTCTATTAAACAAGTTATCATTTGGTACTTACTCTTAAACAAGTTATCATTTGGTACTTTCTATTAAACAAGTTATCATTTGGTACTTTCTATTAAACAAGTTATCATTTGGTACTTTCTATTAAACAAGTTATCATTTGATACTTTCTATTAAACAAGTTATCATTTGGTACTTTCTCTTAAACAAGTTATCATTTGATACTTTCTATTAAACAAGTTATCATTTGGTACTTTCTATTAAACAAGTTATCATTTGGTACTTTCTATTAAACAAGTTATCATTTGGTACTTTCTATTAAACAAGTTATCATTTGATACTTTCTATTAAACAAGTTATCATTTGGTACTTTCTATTAAACAAGTTATCATTTGGTACTTTCTATTAAACAAGTTATCATTTGGTACTTTCTATTAAACAAGTTATCATTTGATACTTTCTATTAAACAAGTTATCATTTGGTACTTTCTATTAAACAAGTTATCATTTGGTACTTTCTATTAAACAAGTTATCATTTTGGTACTTTCTATTAAACAAGTTATCATTTGGTACTTTCTCTTAAACAAGTTATCATTTGATACTTTCTATTAAACAAGTTATCATTTGGTACTTTCTATTAAACAAGTTATCATAATCAATACACAATTTTTTCATCACATATTTCAACATTATAATATACTATAATTCTATATGATTAAAAAAGTACACTAAGCACAGAGGAATCAATTACTGTAATGATAGCTAATTATATACTTCCTGTTTGGAGCTGTGATGGGCGTGGTCACAATGGCCTTACCAATGTCCAGGAGCTTGCTCCTCCTCTGATTCTGGTTGTATAGAAGTACTGGTAGCCACAGAAAACTAGACAACTAACTTTTTACGGCATTTTTCCTGGTGTGTGCTGTTGTTGTTGTTTTTTTGTTGTTTTTTGTTAGCACCTGTTTTCTCTCCGCATGTTAGCAATTTTGCTCCGTGCATCTCGTCAACCGCTGGATTGGTGCTCCGCCTTAGTATTAGGTGCCCAGTCACTGTAGCACCCATTGCTTATTAAGCGCCTATTTTCTTGCCAAGTTTGGATTTGAAAATGGGGTTGCTCAATAACCTGTGTCTATGATAAGTACAAAATCTTCTCTTTTATTTTGTAACTTGAAGTTTTAGTTAGCATTAAAAATTATTTTAAAGTTATATTTCAATATTTTGTTTTATTTAGGACAGATTTAGCTTTGTTTGGGATTTCCAAGCTTGCTCAAAGATTCAAAGGATCGCCTAGTCTTTTTCACATTCATCTTTACCATTTGGTAAGGGGTCAAGTTCATAATAATCATTATTTTTTTAATTCTTATTTTTAGGAAATGTTGTTCCAGTTGAAGCTTGAAGTCAAGGCAAAACATATTATAGAGGATGTCATAACAGGTAAACAAAATGGTACCCTCAGCGTGCATGCATGAGAGGGTTATATTAGTTGCCTTGTCTGTTTATCTGTCTGTCTGTCATACTCAGATTTTGGAGATTACTCACAATTAATGGTTTAATTTGATATGAACGTACTCAGACCGACTTTGTGCTACTTTGGGGGCGGGATGGGGGGGGAGGGGGGCAGTTTTTGAGAGTGTCACTTCTACAGGTGCTAAATTTAGCCTCCTATTGTCACATCATAATCATGTGAGCAAACAAGATTAAGAACTACCATGTAGCATAAATAGCAATATCGTATGAATTGTCGTGAATATTGCAATTAATAGGCATGACAGTAGGCACAGCTTGCAAAAGATTGATAAAGAATATCAATTCACCAACAAAAGCCAGGATTGGACAAAGTACGGCGAGTAAACTCAGTAACAGTAATGTTTATTTTCCAAACTATTGTTGCATATAAGTTTGAAGTATACTAGATTCGTAAAACCCCAGTTTTTCCAACATTTCTAGAGTGCTTGACACACGACTGATATAAAGCCTCATAAATTATTCTTTCAGTCTGAGAAATAATTTTGTTATAGCTAGCTGTGTATAGTACTGCTGAAGTTTTCCACCTTTGGTGCTTCATTCAATACAGTGCTTACTTGCAGCTCACAATACGGGAGACCCAGTGGATGTTAAAGTTCTACAACAATATCACCTTTTATTGTGGCACCATGCAGCAGTGTCATTTGAAGCTTCAGATTTTGAGAAAGCTCTGATGTGGTATAATTATTCTCTTAGCCTATTTCCTCCTGAAGATAATAAAAATAGCAATATTGCTAAATTGCACGTAAGTAAAAATATGTATTTAGTAATTTTTAATGGCCTATGGAGATTGTAATCCTCAACAAGTACTAATAGTAGCATTATTGGTGAGCGAGCAAAGCGAGCGAAACACTATAATATGGTGTCAAATTGAGAGTCGGGGATATTTGCGAGGGGCTCTGCAAAGGTTTCCCTAAAAAATTCAAAATTGAGATTTAGGCATTTTCAGAAAAAGTCACACTTTCTGCTTTAAAATAAGCTATTTGCTGCCGTTGTGTGCTTAAGCGTTTTAAACTTACACGCGTTTGAAGTCGGTAACTTCAAAATGTTTATTGTTTGTGACACTCCAATTGGAAATTCGCGGAGAATGGCTAACTTTAGAGTGCCCGTTTTTGACGTGCACACTTGCCAAGAAAACGATCGCTTTAGAACATGAAACTTGGCAGAGAGCTAGACAAAGGTTAGAAGTTTATAATTATGGAAAAGTATAAAATTAAAAAAGTATTCACTTTTTTCATACTTTTAGCCGTAATATACAATTGCGTTTTTAGGGAAATGTCTGGTTTTTTCGGAGCAGCTCACATTTGTTGGCGAGCGAGCGGAGCGAGCGAGACAGTATTAGGGGTGAATAATGCAAAATCGGGTATATGTTATATGTATGTATGGATGGATGGTACGTATGCCTCTCAAACGTGCACGCGTGGGGCTTTTTTTCTTCTAAAAACACGGCTTTTCAGGCTTGACCCCAGTTTCTTGGGATACTATGACATTAACCAAGTCTTACTTTAAACTTGGGCTCAAAATTGTGAGAGAATTCCTGCGAAAACGCTCGTTTTTCAAGTTACAAACAGTTGCTGCGACCGGTTACTAAGGCATTGAAGACCCTTTACCGGACTTACTTTTCAAATCTTCGCCGTTTTGGGACGCTACAAAGTGCCAATTATTTGTTGTCAAGACCCACCAGTAGTCAGAATATCTTAATATTAATGCTAAGGAGGCTACAAATACCCGGAGGAAGCTGAGGTAAATACGTAATTCCATATTTGTTGGCTAATATTACAAAGGCCATTCTTTTTTGTATCTGAGAACTTGTTGTCAAGAGTGACTGGTAAATTTCAGATAGTCAGAATGGCTAGTACAGAAGTTACCACTACTCAAGAATATGAGGTGAGAAGGTAATTTTGTATTTGATTGCTAAAATTAATGTCTTGTTTTTGTAGCTTTGAACTTGTCGTCAAGAATTACAAGTAATTCAGATAGTCAGAATGGCTTCAATTTGATACTACAGAAAGTACCAATACTCAGGAAATTTAGGTAAGTAGTAACTCCATATTTGTTGTCTGAATTACAAAAATAACACTGGCCTATTTTTTTTTTGTAGCTGAGACCTTGTTCAAGAGTTACTGGTAATTGATGTAGTCAGAATGGCTTAAGTTTTATAATAAAGAGGTTACCATTACTCATGTAAGAGAGTAATTTTGTATTTCTATGCTAAAATTAATGTTCAACTGCTATAATACTACTGTTTTTAATTGAACTACTGTAAGTTAAATATAAATTATGTAGTAGCAATACTGCAGTTTATGTACTAACTTGAGGCTCGCTCGCCATTTGTGCTCAAGCACATCACTAGTTTATATATGTGTGTGGACGTACGTATGTTATTTGTACTTTGACCCTTTCGTATTTTTATGTTAGCTCGGTGGTCAACCCTGTCCCAAACTTCACTAAACAGAATCCTCTGGTTTACCAATCATTACCCATATCATCCTAGAAATAGAATTGTTTGGCTAATTCTTTTGCGGGTGCAGTTAAAACTCAAAAAAATTACCAGAGTTCCATTTCTGTTCGAGATAATGGTGTAGTCATAGTTATATGCCCTACGCAACATTATTTACTTGAAAATTCTTTGTCCACAGACTTACCATGAAGGTAAGTCTTGTGTAGGCTTAATCAGTTGTGTGAAAGTTTTGTGTGTTACAACTACTACTTAGCTAAAGAATATCACAAAGAAATGTTTAAATAACGTAACTTGTTTTTCTTTTGTTGCTTTTTTTTTTTTTTTTTTTTTTTTTTCAATTCAAATAGTTGCACAGAGTGGTTATTATGGCATTGAATCCCCTTTACCGTTTATGCGTAATTTAAAAACTCAACTTTTTTTTTAGTAGCTTGAGTGTTAGAAGTTAAAATCAATCACTTAACAACTGTTTTTTAGGCTCGCTCGCCATTTGTGCTCAAACACATCACTAGTAGCAGTTATCTTCTAATTATTCTACCTTGCCATACATACTTGATCCAAGACTATTAGTTTGTAAGCTTTGAAAGAGGTAGACAATTTGACGTCACTATTGTAGAATTTCATGTGCAATTTGACCACAGAGCAAAAAATTGCATAATGACTTTCAGCGAATAGATTAACACTCTAATATGACAAAACAAAAAGAAAATCAAAACGTATACACGTGTAAATTGATTCATTAGCAGGGACACCATTTTACCAGGGAACTATGCCACTTAGACATTAGCTTCTACCTTAGCTTCAACCACCACTGCTCTGTCCTGCAACTGCCCAGGTCTACTCTGGCTAGAAATGTGGCTACAATGACATGACCATGTTTTAATTTATTGTGATAATAAAGGGCTAGCCATTGATCAGATTCAAGCCAAGGCAGTTACTGTATAACATGTTATATTGGTGGGTAAAATTTTTGGCTATTCCATTCTGGAGTACATACATTGGCGGGTAAATATTTTGGCTTTAATACATTTTCCAAAACGAAATATATTTTTTACATTGGTAACAGCAAAACACTTTCTGCTGCATATCTTCCAATCTTATTTCATCAGAGTAAGTCTGATAGGTGCCTTTTCTCTTCTTCTTTTTTTTTTTTGCTCGTTGCAGAGAGTACCCTTGCCACAGACTTGTTGGCTGCCTCCTCTATCTGCGATCTAGGCCTGGGGAGTAGTGGCTGGTTGGTGGTCTTTTTTAAATAACTGTACAGAGACATGCTAGCTAGTAACTAACTACAGGAAATCCATGGACCACATGGAGGTCAAAGGTTATCAAAACTACTTAGTGGAACAATAACTTAGGGCTTCCTGGAATTGCTAAACTTACCAAATTAATTCCCCAGCCAATAAATAGTGTTTATACAGTACATACAGTAATGTATGTGTTCCAGCATAATAGAATTATTCATGGCTTGAGCTCCCATTGATATTAGATTACATCATGAGCTCCCATTGATATAAACCAAAGTGGTTGAGTGCTGGGCATGTTGAAAAGACTGTATTGTGCTGGGTAAACACCAGGTGTTCCTCTAGTATTTCTGAACTGCTAGATGTGAAGAAGTAAAATGGATTTTGTGATGCCTTCCATATCAGCTAGCTTGGTGATTCTGTTTCTTACCTTGTGGGCTTATGGCTATGAAATCATGTTCAGATACCTGGTATTGCTGGTAGCTATTTTAGGCCTCAAGTGGCCTATTCTGTTTTTGCTACCTTATGGTTTTGTCTCTTGGCGAATATATGTTGGTGCTAATGTCAGCACAAAGAAGAAACTCTACATAGGGCAATATACTACGGGGCGGTCATTACAAAGTGATGATCCTTCTAATGCTAGTACTCACTGGATTGTGGCTATGGATGATGAAAACGACCATTTCCTCTACACTGATGCTGTGGGCCGTGTGATATCTGGGGAAGGAGAGAAAAAAAAGTTTCGCAAAAAGCCTTCAGAGTGGCTGAAGTCACGATACACTTTGAATCATGTAGGATACGTCACAAGGAAGAAAACTGAACAACAAATGGATGAAGTTGTTGAATTAGAGCCGATGAAATCAGGAAATACATGTCAAGAGTATGCTGTGGATATTGCATTTCAATTATCTAGTTCTCGAACATATACTTTTATGAAGATAATGGCAATACCGCGTGCAAGGAATGTTATATTCCTAACAGTTTTTTGTCTATCTATCGTTTTATTCATAGCACAAGTGCACTGGATAGCAAACATATTGAATGCCGTAGTTGTGTGCAATCTCTATGTGGCAATGGAGCTGTCTCGTATTGGCTTCCTGAATACCAACATTCAGACAGGATATATGCCAGTTATCAGAGCCTACCTGAACTACCCGAGACGAAAGGATTTTCTGCAATTGTTCCTCTTATCTTTAATGATGCTCGTGCTTTATGTGAAAGTAGGTTTGGTGGAGAGTGCCTTTATTGGATTTGTTCTCATGATGATCATTACCATGAATTCATAATGCTACTTTTTATTTTACTTTTTTTTTTGTTGTAAACTTAGTGTTTGAGCAAAGTATTGTCCAATGTATGGATCTAGTGTTTTCTGTGCTGGTAAGACATTGTTAGATTCCAGGAACTTTGGTGCTGATGATCTGCCATGAGTCATTTGATGAATGTTGTAACTTCATTATTGCAAAAGAGGTGTGGGTGTGGTTATGTGGCTATTAAATGTAGAGGTCACGCTCACTTATAATTCAGTACTATTCTCCATGTGCGAAATCCGTGGCCTCGTTTACCACATTTTGAACTCCTTCGGGGAGGTTTGGATGTACAAAGGCGAATCCCTGGCATGCCCTTTGACCTCTAACTCACTTTGTTTAAAGTAAAAAGTAGCCAGCCAACCCTCCAGAACAGTTTACTATTTCAAATATTTAAAATGAGTGTCCCAACACACAAACACCTAATATATATATATATATATATATATAATATCATTTTTAATAATAGTCTGTCCAAGTTGAGTTGGCTGCAAAACTTTAGAATGGAAGCAGCTAGGCATCTGGGGTTTGCACCATAGGAAAGCTTTGTCAAAGCGAAGCGGGTAAAAATAGTCCCTCAGTAAATTCTAAAATCAGAGGGAGAATGCTATTCCAAACCTCGATACAAAAATAGAAAAATCACAGCTTTTCCTGCTCTATCACCTGAATTCAGTCACACAGTTCAACTCAATCGATCACATATAAGTTAATCCTTCTCAGATGGCTTTTCTAACCTTGTATTAGGTGTAAATTGTGAGCATGGAAATGCTTGGAGGGAGCAACTAACATAGTTGACAATACTGAACGGATAAGCGCCAGAAAAAACTGTCTAGAACAGCAAGACAGACTTAACTAAACTCAAGCAAAATTTGTTGCATTAATGCACACCCAAACAACCCGCACCCTTTCAAATGAACTTTGATTTACTCATGTGCCACAAATCCTAGATCCGCTAGGACACTATCAAGGCAGGTTTACTACCCTTGAGGTAAATATCGACTGACACTTCAGATATAGAACTTCATCATTCCAATAACTAAGGTGCCACTCAAATGGATTTTTATAATCACAACTACAGTTCACATTGGTTTAAAAAAATACATACCAAATATATATATATAATTATATAAGTTAAGCAATCCTTATCAAAAGTAAGATTGTAAAAACGGTCCAAATACTTGCTCTTCCAAAATGAGCTCTGCTTTCTGTATAAAAAGAGAGTTAGATACAAGATTAGAAAGGTAGAGGACACAAGGAAAGGTGTAGCAAATATATTACATAGAAGTGAGACGAACACCGTTTACTTACTCAGTGTAGAGAGTTCAGGTTTACCAGTTTTCTGTGAAATCACTGTCAAAGTTGTGACATTGCTTGCCAGAATCCTACCACCCTTGAAGACTAAGAAGCAGCAGTAGGTGGATCCGTTTCTGTTCATAGAGATGTCTTTAATGTTCAGTGCTGTGCCATTGTAAGAATGTCCTGATGGCAGGAATGATGGAGAAAAATGTTTTCCAGTAATATTCCAATTTGGACTGAGGTTTGTACCAAGTACTTTACAGGGTACGGAAGCAGTTTCATGCTCTTTTACTTTCATGAACTGCGGAGGATATTTCTTGACTACAAAATTAGTGTTTAACATATTAATGATGACTAAAAGAGAACTATTTAGTTTTCCATACCTGAAATATCGCCTATAACTGCAGCAAAGCATATTAAAAGAATACATGCTCTTCCAGTAAGCTTCACCATCTCTATGGTGGCGAATTGACGCTACAGCAGGAACACTTTGTTTAATGTATTTTTTTAAAGTTCCTATAAGGTAGTTCATAGTACTATGGTATAGTAAAGTTAGTATAATAGTGGTTAATATATTTGTAAAAAGTGACCTTTAACCACAAAGAAGATATTGTGCAAAAAAACATGTATGACTCTGTAATAGTACAATCATATATTATCTACAGTTGCCAGGGTTACAATCAAGTGAGTATTTTGGCTAGACCTTGCATCAAACAAACATCAATGATTTCCTCCTAAATTTTTAACTCACTATAATTAATCATGGCATTTAGATTTTAATAATATGGCGCATAAATCACTCATTCAAAAATGTATGGGGAATATCGCTGTTCAATTGAAATCACACGGGGAAAGTGAAATAGCATGTAACTAAGTGAAATAGTACGGGTCAGTGAGCATGCATGAGGCTTTAGCCTTGGAAACATACAGTTCAAGTAGTTCCTAGTTTGAGGCAATACCATTCTTTAGTGTAGAAATTCTACCCGTATTAGACATAATTTTTTCAACGGATTAGGTGGAGCCATAGGTTGAAAACTAGGCTCCAGAGGAAGCTCAGGATAGTCGGTGAACAATACAGTATGAGTGAATGATACAGTGTAGCTACCGTGCAAATGATTTTTTTTACGCTGGCCAACTATTAGTGAGTGATAGCATGGGTAACCAGTGCTATTAGGGATCAATAGCATGGCTACCCATGCTATTACTCATGCTAGTACACTTTTGAATACAAGGTGAAACCTATTTTTATTTCTTGCTATTTCGGCAATGACTTCAGCAAAATTTAAATAGACAGTTTGCATACCCGGAGTTTTGTTTTATGAAAAATGTAATTGAGCCAATTAAACCGTGTCGTTAAAACTATTTAATATGCAACACTATAAAAATAAACATAGACATGAAAAACATATTAAAATTAAATTTATTTTTAGCTATTCCATTCATCATTGGCGTAGTCGTATTGATCCGAATTTCATCTGTTAAATTGTTGCAGTCTGAGTCCAAATCATATATCTTGTTGCTTTCATGGCTTAATGACAGCATAAAAATACTGTAATTCAGGCACAGCTGTCTTGTGACTTCACCAACTTGAATTTTGGTATGACTTGAGACCACTCTTTTGTCAATGCCATTTCTATCATAAGAACATTGTATTATGATATCGATTCTTCCAGCAGAAAGTGGTTTGTATTTACAAACATATACTACTTCACTTCTACTACATTCTGAATTGTTGGTATAAAAACAGTTCAAGTCAGAATTCATGGCAAATTTTGTAAGATTGGTTGAAATTATGAAGATAACTTCAGGTGCAAAGATTCCATTGTCACAGTGTTCTTGCTCAGATATACATGCATTGATATTTTCACCAACAGAGTATCCTGGAATAGAAAAGTTTATATAGTTTTATAGTATATACTACATGCAGAATATCTGTACACCATAACTATCAAGTGCACTCCAAATAGATATGCAGAATGTGTGGGGACAGAATTTATGAGTCAATACTTACTCAAATAGCTATGCTCAAAATTGGCAGCAAACTTGGTCCATGTTGAACAAATACCATTTTCAGTCGGCAATGGACATATTTTAATGAAGTTTGAAGAATTGATCCTTATTCGTGCTTCTTCATAGCGTGACTGTGCCACAAACTCGAGCTTTGAGCCATTCTTATTAGTCAACAATACCTTGTCTTGAATTGAAATAGATACTAAGATAGCTAAGATAGATATCACACTTACAATATTTGAAAACATTTTTAATTTAGTCAGAGACAGTAACAGGATGCAATATAGTACAACAGATAATAACGTTATTCATTGTTTGTGGGAACAAATTCATACAAATTTGGAATGGTTGCTTCTTCATAACACTTGTTTTGTGTCAGTGACATGTTTGATTCAAGTGGATCATTCTTCTTTGGTGCGGGGCTTTCATAGCATATGTTGCCCTTCATTTGTACAACTGTTTGAGAAGTCCTGCACAAACTTGGCTGCAGATCTTCGTATATCGGGTCACATTCTTTAATGTCTTTACCATCTGTACAATAGTAATTGCAAACATTTCTTTCGTAATTGTCATGGGACGCATTCGGCTGTAAATATAGGTATGGTGTTGTCTTTCAACTCAAAGCTGGTAACCCAAACAATGAAACTATTTCATTTGTTTAAATTATATTACATAGGCTTTATCAGTGATAATGTTGACTATGAGAGTGAATAAAAAAATTATTTATCATAAAAGTTTACAGCTAATAAATAAATTAATATTTGTTCACATTCATGATTAAACTACTGATTTTAATTCTCGTCTGTTACTGTCAATTAGGAATGATCTTTACACTTATTTTCCATCAAAAAGGACTAAAAGTACATCATCTAGCATATCTAGCACAGCCATGTCAGGCTGCTCAATCTCTCCCACAGTCAAATAGTGGAACGTAGCCCTACTCATCAATCCATCTAGTTAATGTACAGCACACACACTCATACATATTGTGACTTGCTGCCTATCACATGTTGATTGTGGTATCCGAAAGTAGTAACTATAGTAGTGTGTATAGTATAGGATATGTAGTAACCAGATTAACCTTGGAATAGTCCCCTGTGTACTAAATTGGTTCATCAGAGTTGTAGTTGTGTGTATTAAGACTGATAACACCAAGGACAAATAAGGTGACAGTAACAAGATTTTATCTCAATGTTTTCACAACTCTTACACAAGCAGATTTCTAATTAATCATGTGCTGTAAAATAAAAAGAAACTTTTATTTTGGGTAGGGGAGATTAGGCAAGTATGATAGTAAACTAGGATGCCAGTAGTTCAAATCCTCAGTATTGTTAGTGTATTAGAACTCACAAACAGATCAGTTTACATAGCAAGTCTGTGGTGACAATTGGTCAGTCATTTTATCAGTATAACGCATATACACCCAAGATTTGTAGAGCCATGCTTCCTACTTTCAGTTAGCATCAGTTTATGTGATGGTACTAAAGCTAAAGTAGTAAATACAAGTCTAAAACTAAAACTAAAAGAAGCTGTAGTCCTTGACTGCGTGGGAAATGTATTTCGCCTTTGGTGATCAAAATGTGTTGAATAATTGCAAAATTTTATATTATGTGAACTAACCTTTACGTTTGATGTAAATAGTAACAGTTATTGCTGTGATGGCTCCTGCCAGGCATACAAGAACTGCAATTATAGCGAATCCTCCTCCTAGAGCATCTAATACATAATTGAAGATTGTGTAAATATGTCTATATAAAAGTAGTAAATATATACTTACATGCAAGGATAGAGTCATGGATAATTCTTGAAGTATTTTCACTTGTAGTCATTACTAGAGGCATAGTAGATACTTCTGTGGCTACAACAAAATCTAGAACAAAAAGGAAATCAAAAAATTTGTCATAGAACACCTATAATTATAGTACTGTGAAGCATAGAATCACTACTTGAGAGATGATTCCTATTACATAATTTACATCGTTTTGATATTGAAATGTAAGCTAGTTTTATTTTCACATAGGCTCCTTGATGTGATCAACTTTCACTGTCAGTACAAAATATATTATACTTCCGACTGAACTTTATAAATAAATGAGATATTCAAATTTATACCATGGTTGCTGGGGTAACACCCATGGATTAAAAGTGATTTTTTCCTGGGGCTATGATATTTTCCCGGTGCGGTGTCAAGCGAATTCTTCCGTGTTTCCGGCCCAAAATTAAAATTCAATTAAAATTCAATTGAAGCACGCCAGAAAGTTTACTTTAGCAAGTTTACTTTAGCAAGTTTACTTTAGCATTGTAGCTGCCAGCTGTTATCTCCAGATCTAACTCTACCTGGGCTGCTCAGCAGTAAGCAGTAAAGCAGCTAGCTGTGGTAAATTCCTGTGGTATGAGAGCGGCAGGAGAGTTATATGTAGTAAGGCTGGTCCCATATAGGTGGATATGAGAGAGTAGTAGTAGCAGCAACTATGGTATAAAACAGTTATGCCATGGCAACATCGGGGTTATGGAATATCACCGCCCTTATCCCTCGGGGAAGGTTATATTCCATAACCCCTCGTTGGCCATGGCATAACTATTACGTAATGTCATAATAATATGGAAATTGCTAAGTATCATCATACCAACAATTAATTTCATGTATCACTGCATATAGATTTTAGGTGGTAAATCTTAAAGCCATTTGATGAAGCCTTTCCTAGAGTAGCAATAGCTATTGCAGCTAACGAACAGCTAACGAACAGGACACGTGCTCAACAGGATCCATTAACAAAAAAAATGGAGTGGACCCAGTTCGTAATATCAAATAACTAGTTGGCTTCAGACAGAGTTAGTGGTTGTCTATCTTTGCTTTCTTCTGTTTGAAAATACTTCTCAACGGACATTATTTTCAATTAGCATGCTAGTTTAATTCAATACAATGAGGAATGGGCATAAGTAAATTAGTCAGCAGATTGTGTTTCGAGTTACAATATTATTTGGTGATTTGTGGTTTTAATTGTACTAGTTGTTTTAAATGTGCTAGTTGTTTCAAGTGGTAAACATTATTCTTTTATTTCCTTCAGCCTATTGACCGCGTCAAATCCATTTATTTGAAGACCGCTCACTTGCACTATTAGCGTAATTTAGAGTAAACAACTATAATATTCCAGATCATAAATGTTTATACCATATTTTTCTCACATAAACCGCGAGTGAACTATCATTCCGTTTTGAAGCTTCTGTTAGTTTTGTTGACTTGGTGTCATACCAAGCACACCACCTGGTCTTTGGATTGTGTCAAAAAAAATTTTTTTTAAGAGTTTAACATTTCGAGCCATAGGAGGCTATTATTAGCTACCTTGCTTAGCTGCTACGATGTCTCAGTCACCCATCTTTCCTCACACATTTGTCCTCTTCTTCATCAAATAAGGCAGTGGTACCATATTCGGAAATACAGTGTCAAGCACTAAGTCAGGTGCTAAGTCTATTTGAGGGCATGTTCTACTACACTCTATACTCAGTAACTGAGAAATATGGCATTGGCAGAATTTAATATATATTATAAGCATATAAATTTCTGAGTCAAAACTCTGAAGTCTATATAATGTACTGCTAATTTTGCAAGGTTTTAGTTATAACTACATTCTATTCACCTGGTAATTTTGTACTGAGAAGTCCCTGTGATGGTGAGACTTGCATTACTGCTGTAGTATCCAATATTATATTCTGGTCATACAATTCAGAGCTAGTGATCCATACTGTGCTTAAACCCAAGCTGTCAGCCTCCGATGATGGTGTGGCAAGTATTTCATTTGGAATTGTTGTGAGACTCTTTAATGCAACTATTAAATATCAACTTACTAAATAAAAAAAAAGCCCTCAATGCAAACTCACTGATGACATGTCCCACAGAACTCTCTATTGTACTTCCTCCGAAGACTTGGAAAAAGCATTGAAAAGAATGGCCATTATCTCTTAAGGTTACATTTGTAACAGTTATTCCTTGAGGAGTCTGTAAATACTGTGAAGGAATGAAGGATGGCGAATATGGTGATCCATTGATTCTCCAAGATGGCTTTACTTCTGTGCCACTAACCCTACAATTGAATGTAGCATTGCCTCCAAGTGCAACTTTGACATCACTAGGTTCTTCAATAAAAGCTATAGGTAAAAGTAATTTAAGTAGTTATTATCATTGTGGAGTCTGATCAAACACCCACCAGTACTTACTTATTCCTGTAGCTGGAGTCATGCAGAGCCATGCAATACTTACAGTAAAGTAAATCATCATCATTCTATCAAGAGAAAGCTACTGATGTGTATCACTCCTCCAGTCATCGGCACGGTGCAAGTGGAAAAATAAAATTTGGTTTCAAGATGACGAAAACACTACTTTCAATATTAGCTATCTGATTGATAC
>WLWD01006032.1_pt1 | contig 143492 bp, 110 predicted proteins | sample 6712731 | NCBI WGS metagenome assembly WLWD01 (sample SAMN12718690, study PRJNA576275) | sponge metagenome | isolation source: marine sponge | host: Mycale hentscheli | place: New Zealand: South Island, Marlborough, Capsize Point | collected 2014-11-01
AATACAGTATATATATGGCTGCACCCAAAGCTATTCCTGTTTGTTTGATACAACATATGTATTGCACTGAAAGCGCTTAAGCATAAGTCAAGAACAGCTTTCTAACAAAAAGTTAATATATGGTAGTAAAATGAGTATAGTGAGATTAGTTCCAGTGATGCATGAAAACTCATAAGATCACCATTGAGACTAAAATAATTGCTGTAAGGTGGGCAATAAAAACAAAAACTACAACAACAATTTGAACATGATATGAACTACTCATGAACACACCCAGTTATTGTTGTTGTCGTTACTGACACACAAGCATAAAATTATGCAGACTAATTTAATATATCTAGCTAGCTAGTAAATAATTAGCTATATGCTGTAGCCCAGCTTTAATATTACAGAGCAAAGAAATTAAATCTGATGAATTGGTGTGGCTGCTCACCACTACAGTAGCTTAGTCTCTTACTTGAGTGACACACTTGGCATCAAGAATGATAAATGTTTAATTGCGTAACCACACAACTTGGAAGACAGTGTAGCAACCTTAAAAAAAAACTGTGATCATGTGATTAATGTCTGGTGCCCTCCACAGCTTATCATCCTCCCACACATAATAATGGAGACAAAGATACTCACTGATATGTAAGTCCTTGACACAAAGAGCACGTTCTTCAGACAACCATTGCTGCACAGTCAAACTGTCTATAGTCTTGCCTAAACATATACTTGGAGTCAAAAAACGTCCAGTCCAAAAATTAAGACATAAATTTACCTCCAATTTGAGGCAATTTGTTGAACTCTTCCACTGCCAAATTGTGCACTTCACTTGCTCGCTAGAAGTGAATCAGTAGTTGATGTTCTGTTATAACAACCAGTGGAAAAGAATAAAGAAAATGTACTTGATACATCAAGTCAAAACACAATACAATATAATACAGGGTTTCATTTGGGGGGTGAAATGAGACATTGTTCCCCACCCAAGGATTCTAAGACTGAGAGGGTATACCAAACAACACTCAACAATTTTGTTAGTCTGTTGTTTTTTTGTTGTTCCACACCATAATAATGCCATTCCAGTCTGTATTTATTTTCATCAAATTAGGATTTTCCTTCAATGTTTTTATACCTGTACTGACAAGTATTCTACTGCCAAGTTAGCTTCAAAACTTTGTTTGGGTTTCAAGCAAAATAAGAGCTTCTTTAGTGGATAGATCTCCACTGGCTCTGCACCATTGTGAACTAATAATAGCAGGGTTCTATCTGGAAATTGGTGGGAAAGAAGTGGGGGTGGGTGGGGAAGGGGGTTCTTAGTCCAATACAGTACTATATATTGTATACCACATTGCTAGAGAAGAAGAAAATTGAATAAATTTGCTTAGCACACAGCACACTGCACACAGCTTGTGAATTTGGGGAAGAAATTCCCCCTGCCCCCTACTAGATTGAACTCGGAACACAATCTATCAAGTCCTATCTATTCCCATAGGCATGGAGGTCAAAAGTGCCACAAGCTTGTATTGTAACCATTATTTATGTACTAGTAACTTAAAATGGCCCCTTCAAATCGCATTCATACTTCCCTGCATTGTAGCTATCAGATAACTTGATAATCATTACAAATTAAGAGTTTAGTCAGAGAATCAAATAAAGCAGGACTATTAATAATCCTACTTCACTCTTTTATTAATTCACGCCACCTCCTCCTCTGACACGAAAAAAAACCTCTATTTTGCTCCCCCCTACTTATATATTCCCATAAACAAAGTTAAGAATTTCATTACTGTAAGCAGCTCCTTCACCTAAATTTTATATTGTATGAGATAGTAAAATTTTAAATTGTATGCTTTATTGAATGATGTACATACTCATTTTCTTCTTCTTTTTCAGACCATAGTAAACAAGAGCATGAGCCAAGACATCTGTGCGATGAGATGACCTCATTTCTTTAGTCATTCGACTGAAGGGTCGCAAGTAGGACCATAAACGCTCCATCACTTCACCATCACTCATACCAATACCTTCACACCTGAGTGGACCAAACTGAATCTGTGCATATACATCCATCCCATGATAACCATGACAACTCCCAATGAAATAAGGAAACATCATTAGGCCAACTTCATATCCTATCCACTGACCTAACATGCACACATGGCAGCTATGTACCTGTCACGATGCCTTATGACCATAACTATGAAATGATGGCAGACATAGCTGTACTCTATCAAGAATGTCTGTTCTTCCACAACTCTATTGTACAAAAAACAAACAAACAAAAAACAGATAAGAGCTCTCACACTACGATGATAGAGGTACAACTACATACTTCAAGATGCCTTTGAAGTGAGCATGCTATGTCATACATAATATACAGTTTAGCAGAAGTAAACTTCTCCAGCACCTTGTCCAGCATAAACACGGCATATGACAACCTGCAATTTTTTAAATTAATATTAATGACAATAATACATAATAAGCTACGATGCTTACATACTGACCTTTCCCCATGCTTTAGATTAAAAAACAACAACGGAAATTCATGCCGACAAGCAGCACCAAACACTGCAGTTTCATCCAATGCCTTGTATCGGCTAGTGCTCCGTAGCATACTACCAGCAAGGAAATTGTTACAATCCTAACAAAAACAAACAATAACTTTATTTTGAATATATGTGTGCAATTTACCATGTGCACTTTCTTGGTTATGGAATAAGAATTTACATACTCATCCACACTATGCTGATCACAAAAGAACAGTGGACCATGTACAGGTTCTCTATAACTTAATCCAGCTGCTTTTTTCCTAGGCAGTCCAAATATCCCATCCAAAGATATAATCACAGTCCCTTGATCCTAACAACAACAACAACTAAATCCATACTACATAAAACCTTCCACATACTTTAGGACATGCAGGGCAGATATTTCCGGAGTCCAAATCGGGAGATAAGTATGCCAGATGTCTTAGTTCATGCTTAAAAAACCTATAATAATATAAGAACACAATCACAATTATTCTGTCTAAGCCAATAACCTTAAGCTACCGATATTCCTCAAATGCATCTATTAAACTTGAGTAAATGTTTCTCCTCTACAAAACATTTAAACAAATAAAGAACAACAAGAAAATAACAACAGAATAATGTATGTAAAAATGAATACTGTAAATAACAGCAACTACCTTCTCTACTGAATATGGACATCTGAAATATAGAGCACTGCAAAAGTCCTTCAGAGAAACGTGACACTCCAACAGAAGTGCTTCAGCCCAGTCCAGCAAGTCAAACGAGAATGCATACTTCGGGAACTGAGGAGTAGCTGGCCAGAGCCTTGCTCTGACTAGCGCTACAGCTAGTGGCTCACAATCACAGCTAGTCACTGAAACCATGTGCTCCATACCTTTCAGAATACATGTTTGACTGACACACAGACAATAATAATATTTCCTTTGCTCACCATGATCATCAAGACAGCATATACATGTTGATTTAGAGGTAGAGCATATTGCATGAGGCATCACACTAATGTGGCTGTCTTTCACTTTTCCAGTAACATAATGATCATCCTAATACATACAGATAGTCAACTAATATGGAATTTTTTTTAGCAAACTAACTATTGAACAAATCTGTCAAGTTTGACCCCTTCCATCATCATCATAACAAGTTATTGTCAGAGCCTTTGGCATTCTACAATTCATTAGACAAAAAATAATTAATGAATTTAATTAGGGTTGCTACATTGAGACAAAGTGCAGGCCGCTAAGGGTTAAAAAAAATACCACATATTGTCAATATTACTGATTTGGGAGTAGGGAGAGAAAAGGGGGAGGGAAGAAGGAGAAAGAAAACGATCTGCAGGTTTATCGTAATGTGATGCATAATCGCAAGAGTTACCTTCCACTCCTTCGGTGTATGAAACATGTTCATAGCTCCGTGCCGCACGTTGAAGCACTCCTTGCAAAGAAAAACAGCTGGTCCACACTGCTCGCACAATAATTCAGCATGGTTAGCACACAGAAGACAGAGTTGCCCTTGTGGCATTGCGTATGATGCTGTGTAACTCTTCAAGAGACTACTCCTAATCTCCATCCAACCTCTTACACTAGATTTGCATTGAAGTTCATGATGTGTAGGCTCCAAGAATTCTGGAATACCTGGTCCAACCAGGTCAGACCCCAAAGAAGGGCTTTTTGTTTGAGGATCAAATCCAGATGCATTGCCAGAACTTTCTACTTGATTAGATCCAGTATGTTCAGTGGCTCCCCTGTGAACAATAACTCTTTCCACTAAACCAGAGGATCTCATCGTGAGTTTTAAAGGAGGAAGTTTCAATTGCTTGTAGTGGGCCATTGTTGCAAGGGCCCGATTGATTCCAACGGTAAAGATCGCAAACGTAAAACGAAAATTCGAATGGTAAAGATCGCAAACGTAAAATGATAAGGGAGACAATGCCTTCCAGTTAAATTTGGTTAGATTCCGTCGCAGGTTTCCTGGAATTTTCGATACGTTTTATCGCAAAATATTCCTGAACCGGGTGTTGAATTAGTAGCGTAACAGGACTACCTATACAAAGGGCAGAATTCAAGCTGTAATACTGCAAAGCATTATATAACTTGTGTGGTGTGTGTGTGTGTGTAACTGTACTTAAATACCAACTTGGCTTTCTGGCCCTGTGGAGCAGTGAATAAGCTAGCTACTATACCAATTTAACTGCTTTGTATTTAAAATTTTCTTCTTGCTTTTAGAAAGGGCAGATTTCCATTTTACAGGTCTCAAATATACAGGTGACAAGTACGGTTTTGAAACTTAGTATTTTTAGACTTCCATCCCAGAGCTTCAATTTGTTGTACTGCGTAGTTAGCAACAGACATCTCCTAGTGATAATTAGATGATTCATAGCCTTATAACCATGACTCCCACTAGACTTGAGTGGGTTTCTCTTCATGGCAATGTGTCTCAAAGTGGGTGGAGGGGGGCGGGCACCATGCACCACACAACAAATTACACTCGTGAAAACCATCTTTATTTTAAAAAACTACAATTTAATTAACTGAATCTAGTGTTAATTTCTTAGTAATGTCTGTCAGTTTATGTTGTTTGCTTTGTCTTCATGAATATGCACCAAAATGGTATCATAAAAGTGCTCTGCTTTCATCACAACCATCAATTCTTCTCTCTTTACCCAAGAAGCCAAAAGACAACTGATTTTCCCTAATGACAGCAGTAAATTGTTCTGTAGTTAGCTAATAATGTGATAAGCAGCTTGTTCTATTGGTTTTGCAAATGGAATCGAATTCATGAGCCCATCAATTATGAAATTCAATCAGAGTGTAATAATGATGAGCATGCTGTATGCCCCCCCCCCCCCCCCCCAAAAAAAGCTAGAAATCCTGGTGACCTATGCCTCCTTCCCCAACTTCTGTCTATGTCCCTGAATAGGGCCTGCCGGATTCTGCTGGAAATGTCTACACAGGCGAAGGTCCTCTCCGGGCCTCCATGGCCCCTTGCCTGTGACTTAAGGTCTTGTTGTGCTCACTACTGTTAATCTCTTTCTCCTCAGTCTTTACCTGTGTATGTAGTACCAGTTCTTTCTGTCCTTTAAAATAATCTTAAGTCACTCTCATTATACCTGTGTGTGTGTGTGTGTGTGTGTTAACCAATTTCATGACTATTGCTAGCATAATCTGGCAAGTGCATATCCCTGAAGTGACTATTAGTAGTAGAGGTCAAGAAATTGGCTAAGTAGGTAGCACTATTGATAATTATACTGCATTCCTGATGTAGAAATGATGAATTAAAAATATTATAAAAGTGCACACAATGTCATACTAGTACAAAATTAATTAAAAAAAAAAAAAGAGCACACAATCAATCAGAAAACCAAACTGCAAGTCTTTCATCAGCCTTCTTCTCGTAAAGGACATTGTACTGCCAGAACTGGTCAAGGACTGTGATGTCTCCGTTGCTTTCTTTGATGCACTGGTGTAGATCTAACCCAGGAAACCAGCAGTTGCACAAGAACTGGAGATTCTCCGTCACAAACTTGATGACCTTCGAGCAAACTCTTCTCAGACATTTTTCCTCGCCCGCATCCACCTCATTGTCTGGAATATCTGGCAATGCCAAGTGCATGTCGTTGCTGACGCTGGAGTTGGTAGACTTATCAATGAGCATGGAAATATTGTCTGTACTCATCAGCTCTGCATCATCTCCGACAAGATGCTCGATCCTGGAACACGTAGGCTCAAAACCAAACCTTTCAGCAGACTTACTGGCACAGTCTGCACAAACTCTATCGGTGTGTGCCTGAACAAGGATGACGATGGAGGTGTGATCTAACCAGAGGAGCAGGTGGTAGCTAGAGTTGAGCCTCAAATGTGCCAGCTTGTGGTGAAGAATGGGCCGGTATTGAGATGACCTGATGCACCTCACGACCAGCTGGTTGAAGAGCGCTATCGGGATAGCCGAGTCAAACGACGAGCGAAAGTGGATGGGGGTGGGATCGCTCGCCGTAGGGACCATAAATGGAGATGACGATGCAGGCGTGGTCACCATCGATGGCACGTACACCGCCTTGGTCTCATGGAGAGACGGGTGGCATGTGAGGAGGTCCATTCCATTCAAAATAAAGAGCACCTCATTCCAGTGCTTCTGACGCAGTCTAGCACACCTGTACGCAAGCTGGAGCTTCTCCTTCGGAATGAAGCCGGTTTCGTTGAGCTTCCTGTAGGCTCCCTGGACGTCCTGAGTGATGGAACGACCAGGGGTAGAAGTGATTATTGCCCCTAGCACACTCATTAGCCACTGAGGCTTGGTAAAGATCATCTGCGACAAGTCCGGGTGTCGGTAGAAGTGAATGATCGTCCCGATGTCGTGGAAATGAGACAGAACGGGCAATACTTGGAGAGGGCCCGCCAAGCGACAGTGTTCGGCGATGTAGCGTGAAAGATCAGAGTACAAAACGATGAGCTTCTTCTGCTGCTGCAAGCCGAATATAAGCTGCTCGAACTTCACCCACTGTATGGGGATGTTGTCACGGTAAAACGGGAGATGCCGGGTGAGGTATTCAATCTCTCGTCGAAGGATGTGATGCCCACTGTACGGCACGTCCAGCTCCTTCTCGCTGCGCATGTTTATAGTCTCAAATAAACTACTCAGACGAAGTGCACTCGGCTTGTCTCCAACCACCAGGTGCTTCTTGTAAGACTTGAAAGTCGGGCGCTCGAAGAAGTGATGGAATAGAATCGGTGCATTTTCCAGGGATGGGTGGTCACACTTGGTACACGTGAGAATAACTGAAGGTAGAATCGGAGTCTGTTTTGAGCATCGAAAAGGCTCGGACGGCATCCTTTTAGTGAAGGCCGTGGCTGACCCCAGCCAAGATTCCAGGACTTCTGCATTGGTGGGTATGGATCCATCCACGTTGTAAAGCTTCCTGTCCTCGTAGGACTGGCAAGGCTGGTCCAGCTTGGTGGAGAGGTTGTAAGAGACCACAAAGAGGGTTTGGTCGGAGAAGAAGAAAGGAATGAAGTTGGCCTGGAGAGGATCTCCGGAAGCATCCCAGACCGTCAGCGCGATCCTGTTGGCGCTGAGGCTGGAGCGGTCTGTGTGGTGTTCATCCCCCACTGGCCAGCGGATGACCATGCGCTTCAACAGCTCCAACGGTAGCTTCTCCACGAGCAGACGGGACATCTCGTGCCGAGTGCGGTTGAAGATCAACATAGAACTGTCGACTGGCTTTGGCTGGGAATCACTGACTTGTTCATCTTCTTCAACCTTGACATCTTTCACACCTTTGTTGCCTGAGTTACTAACACTAGTTCTTCCCCTTTTACTGGCACTTCCTCCTCCACCAATACTTCCCTTTCCTGCTACGTTGCCTTTTCCTCCTCCACTTCCTCCTTCTGCTCCGCCTACTCCTGACGAGGAAGTCGAGCCATCCCGAGAACTGGAACCAGACAATGATGTGGTACCAGATCCGGTATTGGAACCAAAACTTGATCGACTGTGGGTCTGAGAACCTGAACCAGAGATACCCGTTTTGGAACTCAAACTTGATGAGTTGCCCTCCAGCAAAGCTTTGCCCATCGGATCGTGAGGGCTTAAAATCTCATCATCGCTATTGGCCGACATGAATTGTTCTCCTTCCTCTTTGTCCAAGTACGAAATACAGCTGTCATTCTCGTCTGGGCTCACACAGCACGCTGGATCCAAGTCTTCGAAACTTGTAACAAACGATACGTTGTGGTGAGCATTGTGCTCTCTACGTGGGCTGGACTCGGAACTCTGCAAATGATACACATGTGCATCCTCAAAAAATGTTTCAATTTATTGAGCTAACAAAAAAAAAAAAAAAAAATACTGGTGTGTTACATTCAATCATTTATGAATTGAAACTAGTCAATATAAAGACAGCTAAACACAATCCCTTTGTTAAACAACCAGCTTAGAACTCTCCAGAATTATTTATTTCCAAATAAACTCTTCATAGGATTTGTAAGGAATAACTTGTAACTCGGGTAGGTAAAGGGAAGCCTTACAACAAACGTGGTTCCCACAATCTATTCAAACTCACTAACTGGGAAGTGTTGTTTAATTACAAGTTAACCTAAAAGGACTTACTCGAACCGAAGAACTGTACGATAACAAGGAACCATTCTCACTGCCACTACTTCTTCCATTACTGACAATGTCCACACCAGCTGCTTCCAAGCTGTGACTGCCACTACCAGACGGCTCCTGCTCGACTACCGCCTGCCCTGCCCTGTTCTCCTCCTCCTCCTCTTCTTCTTCGTTATCTTCCATGCCACAAGACTCGAGATAGGACGGGTACACTTTGGACACTGGGATGACATCATGGTCTTCCTTGAAGTTGACATTCTTGGCTTGGTCACGGACTATCTGGAGGGCACTCGGGTCCATGCGGTCATCTGACACAATCTATATCCACAAACCATTGTACATAACATGGATAATTATTATTACTAGCAAGTACCCCGCCACATAGTGGCGCTTGACGTATTGCAAAGTAAGAATGCAGTAGCACAAGTTATCTTGCTCAGTTATCATTCTCTACCATTGGTTAAGGTTGCATAAGTTTCCCTCTCCTACTCTCTTTTTTCTGAACATTCTGAGCTTTTCTTCTACCCCACCTCTCCTATCTTCAGCTCTTCTTCTTGAGTCATGGAACCCCCTTTTTCTGTCTATTTCTGAATTTCTGTCCTACTTTGAGAAACTTTTTGTCTTCTATTTCATACTTCAGCCTTTCTTTTGAAAACTAACCCCCGCCCGCTTTTTAGTTATAATTAATCACTCGCCTTCTCTTCCCTTCTATTGTAAACCTACACCGCCTTACCTCGCCGATTCCATCCGCTTTTCAGTTAAGATTAATCGCCTTTTACTTTCTCTTCCGTACTTTCGCCTTCCTTTTTTAAACCAACGCGCGCCGCCTTCCACTGTCTATTGCACCCGCTTTTTAGAAGTAACCAGCACATTCTACTAAATGTGAAAACACTTTACCTACCATGAAGTGACGATGCTTTACCGAACCACACAAAGTTCATGAATTATTCATGAATACACACACCGCCAGTAGTCGTTACTGACACACAAGCGTATTATAATAATAATAATAATCATAATCATAATAATAATCTACATAATGTCTTGTGTGTCACGGTGACATTGTATGTATTCACGAATAATTAATAAGCTAAACCCGTGGTAAAGCATCCCCTTAAACTGAATGGGTAAAGTGTCATCATATTTGTAGAGGCAATTAAGGAAATGAGGTGAAATCAGTTAAGAACGGACAGAGAAAGCAATAGCTTCACAAAGTGTAAGGAGAGAGAGAGATACTAGGACTACTAGACAATTATCTTATAAATACTTGGTACAGTAAAACTTCTACGACCACTCCGAGAAGCGACCAACCTCTCTGGAGAGACCAAATCATGCGCCCCTGATTGCAACTGCAACAAATTTAGAACCTCCGAGAAGCAACCACCTCTTATTTCCGACCAGCGACCAATTTCTCGGCCCTATAACTACATTCGCCCCTCTATGAGCGACCAAAGACCACACCCATTGAAAATTTGAGAGATTGTGGTCTCGCGTAAGCTAATAAAAAATAGCATACTACACTACCTCTACTGTATCCAATTTTGTCTGGGACAGAAGGTCTTCGCTAAATGTTTGCTGAAAGTTTGATGGTTCTATTTTAATCTTCACCTGAACAAAAAGTGCAGGAAATAATGTCCGCAGGATAGCAAGCTACTAGGAAAATTACCTGGCTTACTACCAAAATAAAGACTGGTGTGGTTCCTTGTAAATACTGCCTCAAACAATCCCCTTATCTCCAGTAACAGCACATCTTAATCAAAGTATAGATAAATGTGGAGGAGAAATAGCTAAGTTAGCTACCAGTAGCCACAAGAAGGCAACTGAGACTTCAGAAGAAAAAAATTCTTACCAACCTCTGAGAAGAAACCAAAAGTCTCATCCCCAATGTGATCACTATTCAGAGGTTTTACTGTATACTATTTGGGTCTAGGCCAGCTTGTGATCCTTTGTGCACACATTTACACCACCTACACTTGTGTGTCAGTAATGACTCCTTGACTGTGGACTTAGGCTTTGTAAGTTTATTGCCTTCTCCGTCTGTTCCTCACTAATTTCAATTGCTTTTACACTCAATAGTATTTGTTTCTAATCACCTTCGTTTCTTCAATCGCCTTCTCATGAAAGTGATGATGCTTTACCCATTCACTACTAGGCGATGCTTTACCAACCAGGTTCAGCTCATGAATTATTCATGAATACACACCACAGTCGTCACTGTTGACACTCAAGCTTACATATAATAGATTAAACTAAACAAAAGGTAAAGTATCACTATCGAATTTAATTTTCACCTTCACCCATTATACCTGAGGCTGCTTGACGAAGTTGAGTATGTAGTCAATGACGATGTCGATGTACTCGAGATTCAGTCTGTACGTGTCAGCATTGGTGCCCGGGTGTTGCTGCCACTCCTTAAACTGCTTGCACGTCACCCGGGTGACGGATGGGTCTGCGTTGATCCCACACGTGGCCCTCTCTCCCGGCTCATATGGTTCTCCTGAGAGAGTCTTCTTGAGACTGGTCTTACCTAAGATACAGCAATAAGATTATGCAATGCATGCAAGACTGTGGCAATTATATGCAGACAACTACTACAAGTTTTGTCAAACAGTTAAAAAAAAAAACAGGTTTTTTTTAAAGTTAGCAAAAAAAAAAAAAAAAAAAAAAAAGTTATCACTGAGGATCAAACCACTTGAGCACAAGGTTGAGAAAGCAATTGTATCGCTGCACAACTCTGGAATTGGCCCATAGCTACACGTGCTTTGTCATTGTTGTTATAGTAACAACATTTCTCACTTGGCAGAGGTACTTGCTGTGGGAGCACTGCCCACCAGGATGAACTGCCACTTATTAAATTGTGTGTCTGAGAGAAAACATGTGTTGTGTAGTGTGGATTAATACTGGAATCATTATGGCTGTATTCAGTGTATTTAGTGTATTTAGTATTCAGAGTGTGTGTAACAGGGCAGTGTGGCTAAGGGCTTCACCTTGCCTTGATATATATTTGTAATCCAGCTGTATAGTTTCAGTCTTTGTGTTTGTCAGTTCCATGTCATAGCCCCTTTCCCTTTATTAGAACTTTTTATGCAAACCTGTGGCCTGACCTGATCCAGTGTCTCCAATGAGCATGATCCTCACTCGAGACTCCAACTGACTGGCATACTTTATAGCACTCAGATATCCACGCACTATGTCCTTCTCCTTCCTGTTCATCTCTAGTATAGCCTTCTCAGCTACATACATACACACACACATACACACACACACACACACACACACACATACATACATTAACACAAAAACCTGGTTTGGGACCAGATGAAAGTAACTATGGAAACTCAAACAAAAAACACAAGAAGTCATAGACTGTACAAATAGATGCATTACTAGAATATAAATTAGTGTGGAAGCTTTCAATATTCCTGTCTCCCACACTACCATAGCAACTAAAATATTTCTACTATGTGGAGAAGTGGCTGACTTTGAAAAGGAATGTTGGCTAAGAGAAATCAATCTACTATTCAAAGAAGCCACTAATATGCACAAACGCACACACACACATACTAATACTGGAGCATACTTAATTAGATAATTTAATCCTATTACCTCTATGAATGATAAAATAAATTCCTTCTTTCAGACAGACAGAGTTCAAGAGTTCAAGGGAAAAAGCGTAGAAACTTGGAAAATGTGTAGGACAAAAAAAAAACAACTCTCTACAGTAGAACCTCAGAAATACGAACTTCAATACTCCGGAACAGACCATACATTGTCTTTGGTAAGGATCGTCCTAACCGGTTGATCGTTATCTAGATTTGGTAAGAATCTAAGAATCATTAAAAAGGCTAAAAGGTGACATGTGCATTGCTTGTGCTTATTGCTGCTGGATAATTTTGCAGCTATGGTTATTTTACTTATATCAAACAAAAGATAATTGTCCTGTTATATCTATTCTCTCTCTTTCACAGGCTTTTTTTTTTTTTTAACAATATAGAATGTAAGAACTGTTTGGTCGCCACTGGGAATCAAACCCAGGACCACTTGCTTCACACACAAGTGCTCTGCCACTGAGCTACGACAACCAAACATTCCAATTCTGTATTTATACTGTTAAGGGGTATTGCTAGGCTACAGTCTCACTCTCAACAGACCAATGGAAATTTTATTTTTTCAAAGATTGTTTCATCCATGGAAATTTTTTACTCTGCTAATTTATGACTTAACAATTTCCTTCTCAGCCTTCTTTTACTCATTAGATATTATTCTCTCTCTCTCTTTCAAAGACTTTTTTTTTCTTCAAACAATACAGAATTAAATTCGATCCCCGGTGACAGTGAAACATTATTTAATTCTGTATTGTTTGAAAAACTGTGACTCAAGATGAAGAGTGATTGTAAAATGGATAACTGAATATTACAAACAACAACAACCACAACAACAACAACAACCACAACCACAACAACAACAACCACACCTTACCATGTTGCTGTTCCACGTTGAGCAACAGTCTCTCAGCCTCCCACTGCTGGTACTTGTGAGCTACCATGTACGGCGTCTCTCCGGCGTTGTTCTCAATCATCTGGTCCGCCCCTGCCTTGACGAGGATGTTGATCTGGTTCTCGGAACCGTGCTTGGCCGCGTGGTGCAGAGACGTGTAGCCTGCATCGTTCTGGGAGTTCACTGCCTCAGGGTCCTGGTCCTTGCCTGAGGGCAAACAGGAGGATTGCTTTATTATGAATACACACATATCAACCCATACATGTGACACATGTATACATACACACAGACATTGTCTGGTACCGTTTGATCTGCAAGAATGAATCAACCTCAGAGCAGCAATGTTCTAAAGACTGCATTCCTCCAGGTACGATAGTTTGTCTTTGGCGATGTTCCCACACACAACATGCCAATTACACACATACAGGCTACATTCAGGTGTGTGCATGTGAATGTCATGTTACATTGACCACACCTTACCTCTTTGTGCACAATATTATAATATCAAACTGCATGACTATTACCTGAAGAGGTTGTCTGTGACGGCACAAAGATGTGTGAACACGCCCTACACCCACACAGGCCCCATCATACAAAGACAAAAACTAGTGAAGAACATGAAGATTGTAAAAGCCTCGCATGTCTGCATAGACAGAACACCCTCAACACCATGACCATTGTGGTAAACACTAAATTTACACGTATCAAACTAATGTACTCAATTTAAGTACCCAAGTGCTGTAATGTTTTTACGCTCATGTTCCTGAAAGTAAGTCAACCATTAGGCCATGCACGTCCCTTACAGTCACACCATGCCATGATCATGTGATGATCATGTGATCAACTTCTCTCTTGCACTGGTGCAGTGTATAATATAATCCTCATTTGTCAAAAGATTAGTAACAGGAGAGACATGTGGTGGAGCCCGAGACAGAGATATCGGGAGAATAGGAAGGAGAAGAGAGAACCTGAGAAGAAGGGTCAAGATAAAGATCACATGCGCAAGTAGGGAACCGGACTTTGAACTTTTATGTAGTTTTTGTGCGCATTAAATGGTTATCGCAAGTAGCTCGTCGTCACGGTGATTAGTACTTGAGGCAATTCATGATTTGCCTGTATTTGATTGGTCAATTTATCTTGCCATGAAAAGTGAGTCCGACAGACTCTGGTGATACCAAACTTATTAGCAGAGTAACTATAAGGGGCCTTTCTGGCTCCACCCTCCTATGGAGGTTACCCTCAACTCCTGACGTCCCTCCACAAGACCTAATCAGTTAGAAAGAGCTGACTCAGCAATACTTGGGAGTCGGTTCACTGTAGTTCGGAGGGTTGAAACCAGTGCTTAATCCGAAAGTAGCTCTTTGAATTTATAATTCTGCTTTATTCAGATGTAATAAATGTTGTGCTTTATTCAGATGTAATAAATGTTGTGCTTTATTCAGATGTAATAAATGTTGTGTGACTGTCACATGATTCACTCGCTGGTCACGGAGCATGTGAACAGACACGAAGAATTACGTACGTAGAAAAGAACGAGCGTTTGACATAAGACGTCATGCCGTACCAACCGGGAAACAATGCGTAAAAGGCGCCTGATTTCTGAACAAGACTTCACAGCTGAACTTGGTCTAAGGCTTCTGTTGCCTACATTGTAATATCCACTGGCATTTTTTTTCTGGGAAACGAAATTCAATCTTTACCTTTGATGAGCAGTGAATGGGAGATTGTGTGTGTGTGTGTGTGTGTGTATGCATGTGTGTGTAGTATGCTAATGATGACCTCTGTACTAGTTGATTATAGTTTGACTTTTGCTGCAGGCCATGTTTTAGTACTATGCCGCAATGTAGCATCTTCCTCCTGTCTTTTAAAAATATTTTATCAGCACTGACAACTATCTTTACTCGTTGAACAATAATACACTGGCTCTCTAGTAGTCGCTGTGCCTGTTACACTACGATACACTGCCTAGCTTACTGTGTCGGAGTGTGAAATAGCTAGCATCAAATTCATTGTACCAATGTTTGGTTTCTTAGCTAGGTTGTTCTTTTATATACTCCATATTGACGAGAAAAAGACCAAGCCTTATAAATGTTTAGCTAGGTATGTGGTCACAACTCAAGTAATTATAATACATTCTTCTGACCACACCCCATTAGATATCACCAAATGAATGGCATCTTATTAAAGTGTACCCTCCTCTCCTCTCCTCTCCTCTCTTCTCTTCTTTTCTTCCACTCGGATCTTTGGGGGTTTCGTGAGTCTTTGGCCCCAGCAGTTTGGCTTTCTCTTGTAGCATTACAAATAGAACTCTGACAAAGTTAATTATGAGTCATCTCTTTGGTGTGTTTTTATTCTTGAGATTGGAATGCCAGCATATGAGGGGTGAGTGTGTGGTGCTTTGATGCTTTGATGTATGGTGTTTTTGTGTGATGGAGCTTTCTAAAAGTACACAATGGAGTTTGATAGTCAGCTTTTCATAGCAAAGGTTCTTACACCAGAACCCACAGAGCCTTGTAGCCGGTACATGAAGGAGGTGGAATGCCTTCATCCGTAAAATAAATACCCATACACCATTTTTATTATTGTTGTCATGCACTATGTAAGGATATAGCCCATAACTGTTGTGATGTTTTTAACCCCCCCCCCCCAACCAGTGTTCATTTGCACAAGTGATGCAATACTCGTGCTGTCGGACGATCTACTGTCAGTACTGGACCCAACAACTGTTGGTACATTGACATTGGAAGCGATATCAAGCTACAATAGTACTTGAACTGACTGTTATATGAGGCTATAATTTTAGTTTTATTTTGTTCCCATTCCTTGACTAAGGAAAGCATCCCACACACCATACAGTGTGCTGGCAATGCCAGTGATGCTCTTAAATAGGATCATTGGAAGAAGGAAATTCTTCTGTCCTGTCGAACGGCTCAAGATAATCACAGAAAATAAAACTCAATTCTCAAAATGGCAGTTATTCAGTTGAACAAATATAATGTTATTTACACGCCTCGTAACTGGCCAGCATTCAATGAGTGACAATTTCTCATGTTGTTTTTTCAATTTTGTTTAATGTTCTAGAATTAATTTTTTTTATTAGGCCTTGTAATAATAATAATAATTCAGTCATTCTCGGCTGAAATAATTATAATAATAGCAAATTTTTCTCTTTTTAACAGCCAATATTGTTAATTATAACCTAACCCAACGATTCGACTTCTTGCCGAAGTCCTCAAGAAGTCGAAACGTCGGGTTAAGTTATAATTAACAATATTGGCTGTTAAAAAGAGAAAAATTTGCTATTATAGTAATAATAATAATAATAATATAAACTGCAGCATTCAAAAGCCACCAAAATACAACTGAGAAGTAAACCGACTAGCAAAATGACATCCCTTTCCTTTTGTACAGTGACTAACTAGGCTTCTACAAATCATGTTCTCACTAAATGAATTTTAATGTGAAACAGAAAATGTAAATAGCAGATCAATTCCTACTGTTTACTATGCCACTTAGAGAGCTTCGCTGATACCACAAGAAGCAGGCCTCGTCATTCACAGGACAGCCATTAACTAGTTCTGGACAGCAACCTAGCAATGTCAACACTGAGTGTTTGAAGTAGACAACCTCAAAAGAGATGGCAGGGATACGTGAAAGAGTTTCACTAGTTATGATCCAGAAATGCCTTACAAGGGACAGGCAGGCAGGCAGGCAACGGACCAGACCCTCTGTACTGATTTCCACATTGCTGACAGTCGAGTGTCGTGTGTGACAACCCTTTACATAGCTGCTACGTCCACGGAAAGATCAGGTGTCCCCTCCATGGTGTTGATAACTGATCTATTTGAGCATACTCAGATCAATAGCTAATGTGATTAATGGAAAAAAAATCTTGTATCTTAAAAAAAAGACTTGTTGTATAAAATATTTGTTGTAGAGAAGAATTGTACTTCTAGGTGAAGGCCGTACAAAGATGTAGACATCATCACAAAAGAAGTAAGACAAACAAAGCACAAACCATAATCCAAGGTTCTAATTTTGAGATACAACAAACACTAAACATCCTCCATTTTTGTAAGACAGTTCAGTTAGAGCCAAACAAAAAAATATGACTCTTGTGGTTAACAATCATTATAAGAAGCCACACTAAAACATATCTGCTATATCACACACAGCCATACACAGCAACTCTTCTAACACAAAGAAACTACTTTCACAACAGCAGCTGGGTTTTTTTTTGTTAGTATAATTGAAGCCTGGTCCTTCAAAGGCAGGTGCTCCAGGCACCATATTAGTAGAAAAACCGTTCAGTGATCACTAGGTTCTCATCAAACCCACAGAGCTTGAGTTCCAGCTAGAGAAAGGGCAACATCAAAAAAAAAACTCGATATGTGTCACAAGTCAAAGGGCAGTAATAAACGAGATATGTCACCCGCCATGTTTCGGTCGCCCTTGATGAGCTGATCACCTGAAGGAACATGACATGGTTCAATCTCTTGGCCAAGCCTTGCAAGTAACACTACACAGATTTCTCCTTCTTCTGATAAATATTCTCCCAGAGTCTGCATTAGCTCTGAAGTATCACTCAAAAGTACTTCAATGAAACTGCAATGATCTTAAAATGTAGCAATTTCTAATTAATGGTTCGCAAGTGAGAATGTGATAATATTCGAACCAGTAAAGTGAGTAAATTTGTTATTTTGTTGTTGTTGTAGTTGTTTTCAAGGCAATTGAAATTCCGTCTAATAAAAAAGTAGCAGATGCTAAAATGGTACTAAAAGTCGACACAATTATTGAGTATTAAGGGTGGCCGCACACCGCCTACGCAATTTTTTTGTTGATGGTTGCTATGCACGATTACTACTATTGTAAACTTACAGGGGCTTCTCTACTACAACACAAGGACACAGTACCTGCCGAAGGAGCCGCTCACTAATTTTAAAGCGAATCTGGAGGAAATATCAGGAAATATCGGGGCCTGGTTATAAAACTTTGTAGCACTTTTTTGGAGCGGTGCGGTAAGTTGGAGCTCCGCAATTTGGTGCACTACTAGCCGAGCCGATACTCTACTGCAAGACAACGAGTTCTTATCCATTTCAATATTACTTTATGATATATTCACAATTTTTTCTATTTATAAGATATTGACAAATTCTCGTTGTGGTGCAGTTCATTTTTTTTTGGTTTACCCGTGTATAAAATTTTTGTGTCGTTCTCATTATTAGATTCCAAGAAAAACTGTTACAAAATTTGGAACTTTAATTCCACTCGCAATTCTTAAGAAATAGCCCCACCCCCATATCTCGTACTACGAGTACGCGAGCAACAAGAGAGTCAGAAGAGAGAGCAGTTTATTGGAGATAGCCAGAGGTGAAGGTATTAGATCTGTGCAGCTTGGGAAGTCTTCGCTCCACAGAAATCGAGCCTGGTATATCCATCCGCTTGAGTTCAGGTGCGCAGAGTCCAGAGAACGGCTACAGGAGGAGAGGCAGCCTGGTGCACCTTGCCGCGTGAGCTCAGACAACGTATGGAGAGTTGCTGTAAACGGATATGAGACAACAAGAAGCTAAACTAAAACACTACAACTTCGCAAAGTATACTTCTGCTACTACTGCGCGATTGTTTCTGCTCGCGTATTATCGAATGGTGGGGTATTGGCGGGGAATAAATTAATGTCCGGATCTACAGGCGGTGCGCATTGCTATGTGCGGCCACCCTTAAAGAATTCCATAAAGTGAAAGAACCTGACATGAACGCCTCTTAGCGAACGCTACAGTATAGGGAGTCAAGTCAAGGATAACGAAGTTAACAAAATGCATGCTAATAACCTTATGCTCTTTGCAATTGGTAATATTCAGCTCGAGCTTGTACGGGGAACAATTTGTCATGTGTCCAGAAATGCCGTAAAAGGACCACTCCATCCCATGATCCCATGGGATATTTCACGGGATGTCCACCTGTCCCTCTTACAGATACACATGTCCTACTGTCCATCCCATCCCACGATGTTCATCCTGACTGCGAATATTGACACTTGGTACGTACATGATATACACTCATATCCTCAGTCCGTACCTCACACAGTACAAATTTCAAAGGGACAACAAATTAACTTATCCACAAACTGACATTATTTCATTGTATAGTATTTGTAACATTTACCAATTAACACAACAATGAGGCAGAAATAACTTTACTTGTACCATGGTACGTTCAAACCGTCCAATCAGATTGCTCAATTCAGGGTGAATATATTTCACACCCACTTTCTAGGAAGTGAATAAGTAAACCATCCGATCAAAAATTACCTTCCATGTGTTTGCTATAGCCTAGAGCTGTGGTGCAAGTCAGCTGAACCAATCCGTTCAGTCAGCCCTCGGTTGTGTAAATCCCGTACCGACCTCCACGTTGTGGTATAAACTATACTTAACTAGTGACTAATAGACATGACTGACTTTCAGGCAAGGTACACCCTCCACCACCTCAAAAAAAAGAAGAAAAAAAAGAAGAAAAAAAAGCCCCACCCATTGTCAGCCCCACCCATTGTCAGCCCCACCTCTCACACCTACCAACTGGCATGTATAACAATCAACATTACTTTCGGTCACACACAAGATTAAAGGCACACATCCTTCAGAACAGGACTAACACAACTACAGTAGTGACAGATGGAGGACCTTTTGAAGTGCCCTAGCAACATTCTAGATACCATTTTCTAAAAGGATGTCATTAGGTCTTTGGATAAACACAAATGTACTGGACTAGTTTGTAACATTACTCTTCCCCCCCTCCCCCCTCCCCCCCACGTTGGAAGCAATGAGGAGCTACACAACTTGGACAAACAATAGAGTAACCCTGAGAAATCTCCCACGTGAGGGGTTGAAAGAACTACTTTACTTCATAGTGTTGTCTATATCCTCTCTACGGACGGACGGCCTGTCTAGTACACACTGCCAACCTGGGGGGATTAGTCTCTAAGCAAACCTCACACAATTCCAATAGTTTACCCTGCACTCAACCTTCCTCGAGGCAGCGAGATCCTACCCTACGGTAACAATATTTAGACTATACACGTCTTCCATGCGAAATTAAGTCTATTGATATGGAGAATGAAGTAGCACAAACCAACAGATGACAGCAGGGCTTTATCTAGAAAATACTGTTGGGAGGTAAGCTCGGGTAAGTTCACACCCTCCATATATACCAAAATTAGAGGGAAATAAATTTTTAAGATATTTTATACAAATAAAGATAACAATATTGACTGATGTCATATGAGGTAAACGCTGCAATTAGAGGTTCAACTTCAACAACATAATATATACAGCATGCAAATACTAGAGGGAGGAAGTGGAGGGTATAGGCAAGAAGCTTCGCCCTCACTACCCACTAGATGTATAAAAAAATAGACGCCAACTAGCACATTACACAGAAAAAAGGTCATTACTTCAGCTCAGCTAGCCAGGAAGGCTAATCTTTATAAACAACACTAGCGCCATCCCCAAGAGAAGCCCACCTTAAGTGTTACATGACCATAGTTAAAGACGAATAATTGAACCTCTGAAATACTTGATTGTTATGACAACCAGGTAGTGTCTTTGAACTCCAAATTGAACCTTTTCTTTTGCTTTTGATAATGCTATCAATTGATTGAATAACATCCCAAGAAAAACACACTCAACACAAATAGAATTGTGCAACAAAAATTAGCAAAGAACACCTGCACACACACACACCTGCACACACACACACATGCACACAAACACCTGCGCGCACACACACACACACACACACACACCTTGACCTTGAAAGGAAGCTACCCATCGGATGATGCTTCTCTGCCACAAGTGACAGACTAAATCACAGTTATTACTGTTTCTGACGAGTGGTGACACATCTGTGTCTATCAATGTCTTGCTTTCGTCATCTGAATGCTCTCACACACACTACACTGGTATGGCTTATCTGTAGCTGTACTGCTACCACTGTTCTCAATACTGTCTTCCACACGTGTCCTTCTTCTCCTCTCATCCTCTGCCACTCTAGCCTCAGTCACATCCCCGAGTCCTGTCCTGCAACTTCCCCTCCAACCACTCCTGTCCTGTGCCAACTGACACCACCTCCTCTCATCAATATTAAACTTTTTCAAATCTTTTCTGACACGATCTTGCCACCTCATTCTGGTCCCATGTGCAGGGCGGCGCTGAGACAGCCAACCAAACAGTATCTTCTTGGGCAGTCTGTGGTCATCCATTCTTGCCAGGTGGCCCAGCAATCTCAGTCGTCTTGCTATAACTATATCTTCCAGGGACTCCTCCATTCCAAACTGGCAGGCCACCTGGACACTGCTGATGAGCTCAGAAAATATTAACCATGATTAGCTTCTCGTGCTAAAGTTACAATGATCTTAACACTGAGGGCTAGCAAAACCACTGCAGTGTTTTAAACACAGTCTTTCACTTAGCAACTGACAAATCAGTACGAATACTACACACACACACATTCATACACTCATACCTACACACAAACACACTCACCAGCACACATATACATAAGCACGTACACACACTATCCCCCACACACAAATTATAAGCACACAGACAAACTGACATATACAAGCATAAACACACACAAACACATGAACACACACACACACACACACACACACACACACACACACACACACACACACACAAGCACATACACTACCCACCAACTATCATAGCTGGACATCACATTCTAGGAAGAGGTCATAGCTACATTTGTTCGCTAGATAGAGGTGAATTCTCACCACAGGGTTCACTATCAGAGGTTCCATTGTCACTGCTAAAAAGATCTCTTCGGAACTCAAGAAACTAAATAATTACTTAATAAGTATGACAAAAAAAATGTATGAATAGCAACTGCCCAGTCTTATGAGCTTACGGAAGAGTTGAACTTAATTTCTACAGCTACAAATATATTTTGAATTTTTTAACCTTAAAAATATATTTACTTTAGTGCAGTAATTGCTTTGAATTAGTATCAGCCCCTTCCCCCCCCCCCCCCCCCCCCCCTCCCACTCTTAGTGAGCTAGCTAGCCTCTGTGCAGGAGCACCTGTAGAGCATTGTGGCACTACTGCCTGTGAACAGGCAAGACAGCTTTTACTAACCCGAATCTTGATCTGCACCGTGTGTGTGTGTGTGTGTGCCGGTGGGTAAGGTAGTATCCATGCATAAACACATGTATGTGTACACCATCAGTGCATGCGTGCTTTAAGAGTACGACTTACCCACAATGGCTCTCACGGCATCCTCATGCCCTCCCACGGACGCCCGATGAAGGCAGGTCTCCCCGCGATTGTTCCGTACAGTCACAGAAGCCCCAGCAGCCGTCAGCATCTGGCATATCTCTCCTAACAACAGAGAGCAATAGAAAGAAACACATGTCACACTTCAATGCAATGCAACTTCTTTGCTGGTTCATACGCAAACAACGCAACAACACCTGCCCCCCCCCCCCCCTCCCACCCCTCCCCGTCCTTGACACGCTAGCCATACAAGAGCTTACTAAGGAGAGTTTAGTTGATATGCAATTATCCGATACCCTTTGTTACTACAAACGTAACACCTAGTTGCACTCCACTCCCAACAAACTATACGCCATTCAAACAACCAACTCCATATTTCCAAATTGCTTCTCGTCACCACATCTAAACCGGACACCAATTATCTCAAGTGATGGACTCGTCTGAATCGCTTTCCCTCCCTAGTCCAAACCTCATCAATCACATAATTGCAATATAATACAAATAGTTTCTACAGATTCATTGAAGTAGTTAACCACAACTGATGCACTCCTTTTATACCATCAAAAATGAATCAAAATGTTGTTATGAGGTTTTCAGTGAGGGACTGACAGCTGCCCACAAGAAAAAAACATTACTTATGATCCCCCAACCCCTCCCCCCTCCTCACGCATGCACACATATGCACACACACACACAAGTACTACGTGCATTATAATGTACACACACACACTCCCATCATCTTGAGAAGAGAAACACTAGAGAGTTAGTGGCCACACAACCACTGCACCATAGTAGGTTTGGCTATGCTTCTGTGCATAGTGTGCTATACAATGTGCTTCAGCATGGCAACGAGGGTCATACCAAACTCGTTTATCTTCTTACGTTCCCTGCTACATGTCTACTAAAAACTGAAACTGAATTGTATGCATGATTTTGACTGGGACTACATTAACCCTTTGCGGACGAACGCAGGCGAGCAATTATGTAATTAAATACGCGCACGCCGTAAAACCAATTAGTTGCCCGAGACGACGACGTTTTACCAGTGGAGTTCGACACGTGGAAAAAGAAAACGGGCGAGTGTTTCTTTTGTGTTAGGCCTCAAATAATCTGCCTCTAGCGTTGTAGCTATGGTAATTCGTTAGTTTATAGTTTATAGAGTTGTTTTGAATACAAACTTAGTTAGAATTATCGAGGAGGCCATAGTTTGTTAGCTATTTTTTTAGCTTATATTTATGAAAGGAGAAATCACACCCAAGTGTAAGTTCTAGTTTTAGTTTGCTTATTTCTAGCTACTTTAGGCCTTTACTTCTTAGTAGATGTTCTATTTGAATATAGCTAGACACAAAGTGTAGGAAAAAAATTTTTTTATTTAGTTGGTGCACTTGATATAAGTTATACTTATTTTATAAGACTTATTTTGTAGAATAGAGATTGCAAAATGTATACTATGTAAGCTACTGAAAGTTTTAGCGCGCTACGCGCTCTGTAACTGTAATAACAGAGCAAAAAAGAGCTTGTCACGAATTCGTGACAGCCGTATTCTCTTGACGCACCCGGTGTGTCACAGATTCGTGACCATCGTACGCGCGCGTTAAGTTACGGCGGTCACGAATGCGTGACGATCGTACGCAAAGGGTTAAGTGAAGTATTAAGAACTGCACTTCTCAATGCTTCATAACCACTGCTGTGCTGACACTTTAACTGAGTGCATTTATACTTCCTTGACTGATTATAATACATGTATAGCACTTACTCAATGGTCTAAGATAGCTAACCCTTAGAACAAATAGCAGTAATGCTAAAGGAAGGAGGGGTACAAGGGAGGCGGGGAGGCGGGGGGGGGGGGGGGGGTTACAAAATGAGTTCGATAAAAAAAAAAAAAAAACCCACATGACTAATGTTGTTAATTGGTGCTAATACCCCCACAGCTGTCATAAAACTCTGTCACTAGAATACATGTACCCAGCTCATTGTCACCTGAGCTAAATGTCTCTAATGTGTGACCTTTGTTTTGACCAACTCGGACTAATCTCTATTAGGAGCCCACCATTTCCAGCTTCAGCCGCTAGATGAAGAGCGGTGTCTCCCCACTCATTCCTGTCGTTGAGTCGAGCTCTACAAGCTTTGGACTGGAGAAGTTTCCTCACAACATCAACGTTACCATCCCTCACAGAAGAAAACAGATCAAACGTTGTCATATTTATCGCGTTGGTCCAGGGGGTTCCTTAACTGCTAGAAGATTACCAGTTCACTTGCACCGTTTGAGTATAACAAAAGACGACATTATACTTTCAGTTTCTTCTCAAACGGCAAAGTCACGGGGAAGAAGAGGCAAGATTAGCCACGCCTCTGCTATCTTTGCATATTGTTGTTGAATAAGGTGGTGGGTGTGGTGAAGTCAGCTGTTGCCACATAATTCCGCGCGAAAAACCACATTATAGAGAGCGGACCGTTTGCGCAGCTTTCTGCGGGCACAATTTATAATCAGCCTCATTGCATTCTCGTTTATAATATTCTGGCTTTTGTTGCATGCACCTTGGGATAAGAGCGTGCTCTTACCTAGCCATTAAAACTCCGTTTCTTCCTAGTTATGGAAAGTACTGACGGCGAGATTATCCTGTGCGCACCTGACGATTGCTCTCAGCAATCCTCGGCGTCTTCCTCAAGTGTGAGTGAGGTGCGCGCCCAATCGAGCCCTGTGGACTACAAGGGACTGCAGAACAAGCTCTACAACTTGTGCCTTGAAGAAAGTCTCACGGACTGCGATAGAGAGGGCGTGATGAGGTTTCGATCAGACAGTCAGTTCAGGGGAGCTTTCATGGAAATGAACGCCCTCAGGCAGGCCAAGCAGCTCTGCGACGTAATCCTGGAAGTGGAAGGGGAGATGATCCCCTGCCACAGAGTTGTGCTGGCCTCCCAGAGTGCCTATTTCAGAGCCATGTTCACCGATGACATGGTGGAGAGCAAGAAGACCACCATATCCATCAATGGAGTAGAGGCAGTCTCTCTGAGGAGTCTCATCGACTATGCTTACACAGCCTCCATTGAGATATCAGAGGACAATGTGCAGTCCATCCTCCCTGCTGCTAGTGTGCTGCAATTTGAAGAGGTCAAGCGCGCTTGCAGCCAGTACCTCAAGCGACACCTGGACGCGGATAACTGTCTTGGAATACGCATCTTTGCGGAGCTCCACGGCTGTGAGAATTTGCAATCTGCAGCCACCGTCTTTTCCAACCACTACTTCAACCAAGTCCGTACCAAAGAGGAATACCTCAAGCTCCCATTCGAGGAGGTGAAGTCCTTCCTGGGTCGAGACCAACTCAACGTCGAGTCAGAATTTGACATCTTCCAGGCAGCCATGGCTTGGCTGGTGCACAAAGAGGCGAGGAAGGAGCATGCTCATGAACTACTGGACCTCGTCAGACTGCCGCTGTTGGATGCTGAGGAGCTACTGACTAGTGTAGGGACAAGTCCACTGGTGATGCAGGATGCTAGGTGCGTGAAGATGCTGATTGCAGCCATGCAGTGCCAGATTCTAACGGAGCCCAAGTTAGAGGTGAGATCTCCTCCGCTTGTGTTTTGGTGATTTTAACTGATAGATTTTTGGTGTATGCAATAAAGGAGAGATTGGTGTCTGATGCACCTGTCATCTTGAATAAAAGATAAAAAACACCACACAGTGCTTGATCACAACCCATTCCTATTAGCCTAAAAATGTTAGATACTAACTATATGCATGTTTCGATTCTGATTAAAAAAAAAAAAAGAAATAAAAAAAATTATGAATGCCATGTTGTTGTTTTTTGCACTAGAGGATGAATTATAGCTAAATAAAAGAAGGAATTATTTGCAATAATTTTGTTAGGTTTCCCTAAAGCAGTTTTGTTGTTGTTGTTTTTTTGTATACATACTCATACATACATATATATGAATATGGGCACCAGAATAATGGAAAATTGCACATGCCTCTTTACTTCATTCATTTCCTTTAGTTTCATTTATTTATCTGTGAAATTTCAGGACCTATCACAGCATCTTTGAAGGTCATTCAACTTAACGTCTTCATTTCTTTTTGTCACGGAGTTTATAAAAGATGGAGTGTAATAAAGTTGGCAGCTTTTAAGGTTTAAAATTTGAAGTGGTTGTTTACTTCTAAACTGAGAGCCCCTTTCAACAGCTCAAAGTCGACTTAAAAGTGGCCGGTAGCTCAGAAGTTTATCTTTCTGTTTTCTTTACCATTTTGTATCAATCCTTTTATCTTCTTATTTGCTCTTTTATTAGTTGGTAATTTTAAGGTGCTCAAATGAACTGAAAGTCTTTCTTAGCTACAGTAAGTAATTTGTAAACTGCAATTATTAATGTTGAAAGGAACAAAGAGACTTTGAGATAGCTACGTCCGCACGTTTAGAATTTATAACGCATCTGTTTATTTGTTGTTGGTATTTATTGTTGTTGTTGTATTTTGTTGTTATTTTGCAACCTGTGTGCGATGGAGGTTCAGGGGGCCAGGGAGAAGGGAAGGAACTTCTAGAGTCTAGAGTTACAAACACTTTGTATTACCTTTTTGAGTGTGTACTGAGAGTGGTCAATTCAGTTAAGAAAGGAACTCACAGCAAACAGACCTGCACGGAGAACCCGGTCAAAAGCCAGTGGGGGATTCCATGTTAATTGGAGCTGAACAAGTAAAAAATAACTTAATCACTGTGTAATGCTGTCAAAGGCACTTCAAACTGGGATGGAGTCGCGTGCAGTATTTCATTTCTTAGTCTCTCTCATTTGTATGCTGTGCCTGAAATAATTATGAAATTAATCTTGTCATAATCCCAAGTAATGTCGACCTCAGCAGTAATACCACAAACCCTGCATCTAATACCACCACACCCCCTAGATTCTTCATGATAGTTGTATAATGTTGTAGTTGATTTATACTTTTGCGGCTTTTTGGTGTTTTAGTTGTTCATAGCAAGCCTTTAACGCTCCTGATTACATAAAGGTGTCCACTATAATATAGATATTGATCTTTACAGCTGAAAATATCATGAAAATAACCACAACAAAATCTTTAGCACTTCTGAAATGTGTTGTTGAGAGTGTGTTATTCAAAGCTCTTAGACAAGCTGGAGTCAGTCTACCTGAAGCTATGGCATTAGATGTTTTAGATGTTACAAAACTTATTGAGTATATCAAAGACAGTTGATTTTGTGATCACCCACTGACAAGCATCAAAGTACCCATTCTTTGTTTGAACTTGTTTTTCCTTTTCACTTATTTTTTTTTGTTGCCGTTGCCAACTGAAGCCTTTTATTTACAATCAATAAGTGGCAAAGTCTGTGATGCTGGAAACTGGTAATGGCTTTATGGTGGCTCTTGAAGAGATGAAGAGCTCTTTGTGGCGGCTTTCTTGTTGAGACACAAGCATGTCAGCGATTACAGTCAGTGGCTACAAGTCACTGAAAAGTGAGTACATAGAGAAACACAAAGGAACACATACTATGTCTAATCGTTTGAATCCTTACTGCTTTCTGACTCCCCCCAACTTTTCATTGTCTAATAAAGGCATACTATTTTTCTCTATATTTTTTCTCTACATTTTTTTTTAACCTCCTGTGGTCACAAAAAACCAGCTAATTAGTTAATACCTTAGGTTAGAAGAAAAATGTCCACCAACCAACCAACCAAGTGGGCATGCTCGCTACATTTTTGTTACTGTGGGAGCTGGTTTAGATGTCACTAGCTTCCATAGAACTCAGAGATGGTTTTTGTCAATACATCAAATAAACTTAACTGAGTTAGTAGCAATATATACAAGTCTCAGACGTTTAGTCTCTGACGAGTTTTCTTCCAGTGATTGATATTTACTACTCATTTAAGTTTAATGTTTAAATTTTAAGTTTTAATAGTAAATAATGGAAATTTTTGACGTCATGAATGAATCAACTTGTAGTCTTGTTAGAGGAAATCACTGTCTCCATCGCTACATTCTTATCTTTCTCACTGTGTGTGGAACAGAGAAGCAAAGGGTTGGACATAGTGTTAATTCAGCTATGGTGGTGGTAATTTGGAGTTCTATACCATGTATGGCTTCTGATACTGCTGTTTTTGGATCGGAGTTGCAATAAGTCACAAAAATTGCTGATTTCAATGGTTTCTGCCATTTTTTTTAGACTGATATTAGTTTTCCTTTAGTGGTCCTTTGAAGTAGATCATAGCGCACCAGATTTAAAGGATCTCCTCGGCCCTTTGTAATATGGCCCCCTTCTTTGAGGTTTAAGTAAACCTGTTTTGAATTTCTCTTGCTTTGCTTCGTTTACAAGCCCAGTCTTTGATCTGCCCTTCTTTAAACTGAGGAGACATTTATAACAGAAGTTAAGTTATCACGTCAGTTTAAAGTAAGTTATCTTGCTACAGTTGAAGTTGTCCATTACTGAGCAGGGAAGAAAAGCACGTGTTGGTGCGGGACATTGTGGCAATAGATTATTTTTTTATAGTAATCCGGGGAAATTGATATAATTTTTATTTGCAATTATCATAACGGTATCCCCAAGGCATTCCTGACGGCAAGTGTCCCCACCGTGCATGTGGCTCTTATTGCCCGACTTCTACATGTTGTGTCTTGAGGAATAGACTGCAGGGAGGAGCTAGAGGGAGCGTCTCTCGCCATTGAGTAACAACCTCAATGGGATGGGTAATGAACTATAATATTCTATCCTGTCTCCAACTTAGAGACGATGGTGCCTAAGATGTGAATTACAAATTATTATTTTTAATTTATTTATTTTATTTATTTTTTTTACCATTAAAAAGTTGTAATATCAATGATATAAAAAAAATGGCATACACATATTTCAACTCTGGCATTTTTTTTTTCAGTGACATAGACTAATCCATGTTCTTGTGAATGACTGACTGTCTATGTGCTCTAAAATAAATGTGCTTTGGTAACTGGAGCCATAGAGAAATGGTCTACGGGTATTTTATCTGCTACACCGAGCGATTCCATTACTGCTTGAAGACAGTCTGTCATATCATGACTGACTGACTGACCTGGAAGTGGTGCCACGCCACAGAAAGAACCTTCTTCCTCAGCTGAAGCTCACAGTTGTTATCATGGCCTCGAGTTTGATTCCTTGTCTGTTATTGTGTGTTAGCCCGTGGTTGCATTGAAATCACCTACGAGGTTTCAGACGCTCTTTACTGTGGTATTTGTGGCTGCCGTGCCTCAAGAGCTTGTCATGTAGCGTAAATTGTGGATGATGTCATGAATTCTGAGCATGTGCAACAGCCACTGTGTGTGTGTGTGTGTGTGTGAAATGAACTCTTCCTCACCTCACTTTTTGATGTGTCAGTGGGTGTAATGACAGGGTCACCGTCGGCATGGCTCTGTGAGTCATGTCTGTGATGTCATGCTATGTGATGTGTTCAGGAGTAGTCATGCTATTCTAATTATATTTAATTTCTAATTTGCTAGGGAGATCTGTGTGTATTAGCATCTGCTTTAATATCTGATTATTTCTTTCTCCTGCTGCATGCATTACACCTTTCTGCTGGCTTTTTTCCTCCTATACATCTCATTCCATTATCTCTTCTTTCTACTTTCATTCATTTCATTTCTTATATTCGTTCCTTCATTCCACAATTCATTCCTTAATTCATTCCATAATTGATTCATTCATTATTTCATTTTTTCATCATCTCATTCATTTGTTTATTCATTCTTTTCTTTCTTCTTCCCGTCTGTTCATCCAGATAGAGCCTCATAGGCTGCGTCCCCGCAAGCCACACGAGAAGCTCTATGCCATTGGTGGTTGGGATGGCAACTCTGCAGTCAACATGGTCGAGTGCTACGACACAGAGACAAGCCAGTGGGAAACGGTAAGCTCCACCCGCATTCCTCGTAATGGGGTGGGGCTTGCCATTCTGGATGGACTCCTGTATGCCATTGGCGGCCATGATGGCCAGAAGTTTCAGAGCATGGTGGAAGTTTACGATCCTCGGCTGAACCGTTGGAAGAATGCCACACCCCTAAAACACAAGCGAGCAAGTGCAGGTCAGTTCCTTTCTCTAACTTTAAATTTTTACACACTATGCTATATTTATTGGAGTTCGTACGGAGTGCCAATTAAAATGCATTTTCCAAGCACTATTGTGGACTGTTCTATTCTCTGTACTTACCCCCTTTACTTCACACGCACACAAACACACACACGAAGTACAACCATGTTTGTGTACGTATGTGTGTGCATGTGATAGTTTGCTTTCTTTGTCGTGGCTGATTATGTAGTGTGTGTGTGCGTGTGCGTGCGTGTGTGTGTGTGTGTCGCTATGGTCATTGAACTCTTGCTAAGGATTCCTCTATTCGTGTGTAAGCTTGTGAACTACAAAATGGATTAGAGGAAGCAACTTTCATGAAAGGAGCAGGCAAAGGGTCTTTTTGTTTTTTTTCCCATCTTTGTGGTCTGCCCAGCAGTGCTCTGGGAACATCTTGGTCTTGTTGTATAGCTATGTTGTTTGTACATTACTTTGTAAATTGACCAGTAAGCTATACTGTATCCTGTCACTTGTCCAGACAAATGAGGAATTCTGTACTAACAGCAGGGCCTAATACCTGTTGCCACATAGGAAATGAATTAAACTAAACAGAATGTGACTTAAGGCATTATTTTTCCATGTCACTTGTGTTCAGAGTTATCACGTTGGGTTACCACATCCCCCCAGGTTATGCAAGTGTTTACTGCACAAGAAACAGTTGCTATGGTAATCACACAAGAGCAGTACATAATAAATGTATTATTCATTGGATCCGCAGAATATCACTCGTCTGATTTGCCGTATTTACGCTCATGCCTGCGGCACTCGTGTTAAATACTACGCCAACAGACTCGTGATATTCTCCTGTGTCCAATGAATAATATATATTTAATCTGATCCTATGCCACCAGCAAAAAGATACTTCCAATCATGTGTGAGAAGAGAAATACACGTCTTCTTTTTTTTCACTCTCTCTCCCTTTCTTGTGAGTTTGTGTGTGTATAACTAGTTTTTCCCCCTCTTTTACTTCAAAGCTAAACAGATGAGACACATGGCTTGACTGGGTACATTGAACTCCTGACAGAAACTTTAGAAGTGCCCAGTAAACCTCGATGCAATCACTTGATACAAGAAGTAATAAATATGTAAACATTGCAATGTGTGGTCGTTAGTCAATTTAATAACTTGAAAATGCTGTTTGGTCAATATTTGCGGCATTCATGGAATAGTCAGCAAACCATGTGGTCAAATACGACCTAAAAAACTTTCTTTGACAAGTCTACTAATTAGATTTTCCTAATAACTTGTATGATCAAAACTTCCCTTCTTGGATGGACTTGCAAGAAGATGAGGAAGATGGGCTTGCAAGAGGATGAGGAGGATGTCAAAAGCCATGACTAGCAGTTCAGAATGCAAGCCACACTTTGACAAGTCGAGCGAGTGGTAGTAGAAAAGCAAACAGAACAGGAATGCGGGCAATTGAGTCTTCTTGAAGCCTTTCAGATACAATCATTATTTTATTTGTATTCTATCCTCTCACTTTAACTGCAGTACCACATGAAAGGCTCTCAAAGCCTCTTGAATGAGCGATTGAAAACTGACACCATAATGTTTTCTAAGAGGACCACAAAGGTATCTCTCAGAAGGGATTGGGTGAGGGGGAGGGGGGCTGGGAGGGATTTATAATTTACTTAAGCCGCTAATCTCTTAAATGACTGTCTGGAAATTAGTTACCAAGCAACAACTATTGCTGGGGCAATTAGTGGGGGGCTTCAGGCAATCTCTTTAATGACCCTTTAATGAGTCATTAATTAAATATGCACTAACTTCACCTGTATTGTAGCTTCCGTTATAATTCACTAACAAATATTTGCATTCACTTGCTTCATGCATTTCAAACTACAATCACCTCATTTGCAGCTATCTTCCTCCTCCTCCTCCATAAATATGATTTTGGGAACTAATTCTGAATCATTCCCACTTACTGCATCTGCCATGTTTGCGAGAGAAGCTCTCGTTTGGCATGTCATTCACTCTCTTTGATAAAGAAGTCTAGACTGAACCTGTTTACCAACAGCAAGAAGTGGTTTTACAAAGCTGAAATGAGGCGGTTGAGAGCAGCTTTGGTTGAAAAGAACACGGAGGACATCAAAGCACTGGCACCATCTGGATTTTTTTTTTTTGGATATCTAACATCCCAAACTCCTCCTCTTCCTGTTTTTTCCTTTGAAGCTTTTCATCTGCTTGCTTTCTTAAAATGAACCGACTTTTGGGGAATATTTATCAAAACATGGTTGGATATTGAAAGATTTTGTTTAAAACAACCAACCTCTAGATTTATATTTTACTTCTGATAAGTTTTCACAATTACAGCTTGTGTGTCTTTTGAAGATGTTGTTGGTTGGCTGGTCATGAATAAACGTGGTTGCTTTATATATCTTCAATATTTGATTTACTTATATTAACAAGAAACAGAACATTGTAATGTTTGTCCTGCCCAACACTAGCTACAAGAAAGTTAAAAAAAAAAAAAAATAAAAAATTAGAAAGTTATTCTTATGTTTGCTGAATGAGAACATTCTATCTATTGAAGAATTTGTCCATCTGCTTGTAAAACATTTGAGATATTGTTATTTTTTGTTGTTTGTAGCAGTATGTGTAACATCACTGCACTATGTTGTCCTGTTTATACTACTCTAATTAAGCGAACATCATTGGCACTCTAACACTAAATTAATTGAACATATTGTGTAAAAAAAAGTGTTTTCAATATTTATATTTTCCTTGTACTAGGAGTTACCGTTCACAATGGGCACATCTACGTGGTTGGCGGACAGGACGGCACCCTCAGGCTACGCTCCGGCGAGAGATTCGTCCCCGAGACGAAGGAATGGGAGAGCATCTCCAGCATGAGCATGAGGAGGGACAGCCCCGGGGTCGTATCCCACGGCGACAGCATCTACGCCATCGGAGGCTGCCACGCCTGCATGTTCCTGGACACCGTGGAACGCTACGACCCTGCCCTCAACAAGTGGCACCCGGTCATGCACATGGCCCATCGCCGGAGTGCAGTGGGCGTGGTCAGCCTTGGAGGCTTCATCTACGTTTTTGGCGGCCACGACGAGCAGAGCAGCCTACGCGAGCTGGAGCGATATGACCCCAAACAAAACTCCTGGACGACACTGGCACCTATGAACTCGCCACGTGCAGGAGTGGGTGGGGCAGTGGTCGACGGGAAGATTGTGGCCGTGGGTGGGTTCGACGGTACGGACCAGTTGGGAAGTGTTGAGTTATACGATGTCGAGACGGATTCGTGGAGCTATGCCACGCCCATGAGGTACGAGCGGAGTTATGTCGGAGCCGTATCTACTGTGAAAATTATTTAAAACTCGTTGAACGATCAATTATTTTCTTCGTCAATTCAAACATGGCACTCGATATAACCTGCAGGAATTATATATATTTTTTGTTCAATTGTATGTTTCATTCAACCAACTTCACTCACTGTAAGCTCTCTCTCTTCACATCTCCAGCTAATATTCACATTTTCAGTTAATATCCACACAATCAATTAATATTCACAAATTCAATTAATATTTGCACGTTCAATTAATATTCTATTTGCATTCAAAGCAAATGCATTATCAAGTGCATTTGAACCTCGTATGTAGCTGTGATGATTTGAAAGGCAACTAAACTCGAGTGTAATTATAAGATAGGATAACCACACCCACTCTTGAGGAGAGAGGGAGGGGCAGTAAGTGTAGAAAACTTAAATATTACAGGCAACTTTTAATGAGCTAGAGGTGACTATTCTGTTATGATGAGAACTACAACAAGTTTGGATACAAATGAAGTTAATGAATGTCCATGACATCCCCCCAAAATGGCCGCCACCACAGCAAATGAAACTGCACAGCTTATTGTTTCAGCTAAATATGAATTGGAATTCTCAATCTGATACCAACCATCACCATGGCCACAACATAGGAATGGAGGAATACATCCAAGAGGACTATGAAATCAGTGGTCATTACTGAACAAATAACAAACGTTGAATCATGGATACAAAAACAAACAAACAAAAAAAAAACACCAAAAAACTTGCTATTGCTAGAGGTGCAGCTGAATTATGCTGTCCTCTACACGATGATATAAGTTAGTCATCTACTGACATAGGCTCTTCTCAAATTTATCAGTACAAATAAATTGTGGTCTATTTCAACAACAGCAGCAACAAACAAACAAACAAAAATTAGCTGTTAGGTTCAATGTAGTTGATGTTAAGTTAAATAATGATTTCTGGTTGAGGTGAGGACTATCTTCAGTGAACCTTGGTCGTCTTCACCAATGTGCCGGTAGAACCGCCATCTTTAGTACTGCTGTGGGAAGTACCATTGCGCGAAGTACCATTGTGCGAGGAGGAGATTGCTGATGTCGGCATGCTCGGCTTTGGCAGAAATTGGTAAAGGATCAACCAAGTCAGAACCACCACGTGGCAGAAGAAATACATGGACTTCATAAACTGCAGCAAACAATAAATTGACTAAAAGTATACAACCACAAACAATAAACATACACAAATTTTCCTAATTCTATTAGTTGCCTACAGAAAAACATTAACCTTTCCTGTTAGCACAAAGGAAAAGAAGGAACACCTGAACATCCTAGCAACCGTCTCACCATCCTAGCAACCATCTCACCTGAAAGCAGCTGTGCCAGTCCAGCACCATGAACGTCACCAGAGGATACATCATCAGCAGGTTCTTGTTCACATACGCACACACGTACACCAGAGCTTGGACAGGAAAGGGAAGTTCCACGAGGGATTTGTGAAACAGCCGATAGCAGAATGACCGCACCTACAATATGAGTGTTAAAATCAATTAGATTCATGACTAAAGTTATTAAAACACTTTCCCCTCTCCTTTGATTTCTTAATCATGATTAAATATCACCAAGATATCTGATGGATCACTATAATTGCTATCCAAAGGCTGCTCATTGATAAATTTGGTAAAGGGTACAAACACTTTAACAAGTCCTTTGTAGCGATCACTTGTTCACACCAAATAAACCATATCACACGTTCAGGTCAATACATGGGAATAGAACACTGAACCAACTTCACAAAAATAGAAGCACAGAATAAAGTGTCTCCTTTCCTTCCTTCTCATTCAAAATACTGCATGTCCCACTTACCAAGTACCACGCCCACCTTTCTTTCGGCCATGATCTCCAGCATCTCCAGTGAGAAGGTGATGTAATACCCAGGCCACACCCCATGCCATAGGGCTATAAATGCCATCGTCATGCTCCACGATAACGTCTTGTTGCCAAGAAACTTCAGCCTCTTAAAGACATACCTAAAACCACACCACAGCAGTATTGTTACCACAAACATGTACATGTACCTGTGATGAATAAGAGAAACTGCCTGGGGCTAAATAACAGTACAAAGTACAGAGCTCAAGTCAAAGATCCCACTCACTCCTAATTGCCTATATATAGTTCTTTTGAGTTTTATTATTTACTTAGAACATAGCTGGTGTAGTAACATAGCTGGTGTAATTTATTATTTACTTAGAACATAGCTGGTGTAATTTATTATTTACTTAGAACATAGCTGGTGTAGTTTATTATTTACTTAGAACATAGCTGGTGTAGTTTATTATTTACTTAGAACATAGCTGGTGTAGTTTATTATTTATTGAAAAACCAACATAGTGGTGTAGTTTATTACTTACTTAGGAACATCGCTGGTGTAGTTTTTTAGGTACGTAGAACATAGCGGTGTAGTTTATTATTTACTTAGAACATAGCTGGTCGTTTATTAATTTACTTAGAAACATGCTGGTGTAGTTTTATTTACTAGAACCTGCTGGTGGTAGGTTTTATTTACTTAGAATATAGGGTGTGTTATTTATTTAATTAGAACTATGTTGTAGTTTATTATTTTTAGAACATAGCTGGTGTAGTTTATTATTACTAGAAATAGCTGGTGTAGTTAATAGTTACTTAGAAAATAGCTGGTGTAGTTATTATTACTTAGCACATAGCTGGGGTAGTTATTATTTACTTCGAAACATGCTGTGTAGTAGTATTTACTAGAACCTAGCGAGTGTGTTTATTATTTACTTTAGAACATAGATGGTGTAGTTTATTCTTTACTTAGAACATAGTGGTGTCGTTATTATTTACTTAGAACATAGAGGTTGTAGTTTAATTTACTTTAGAAAAATAGCTGGTGTGTGTAGTATTTACTTAGAAATAGCTGGTGTAATTTATTATTTACTTAGAACATAGCTGGTGTAGTTTATTATTTACTTAGAACATAGCTGGTGTAGTTTATTATTTACTTAGAACATAGCTGGTGTAGTTTATTATTTACTTAGAACATAGCTGGTGTAGTTTATTATTTACTTAGAACATAGCTGGTGTAGTTTATTATTTACTTAGAACATAGCTGGTGTAGTTTATTATTTACTTAGAACATAGCTGGTGTAGTTTATTATTTACTTAGAACATAGCTGGTGTAGTTTATTATTTACTTAGAACATAGCTGGTGTAGTTTATTATTTACTTAGAACATAGCTGGTGTAGTTTATTATTTACTTAGAACATAGCTGGTGTAGTTTATTATTTACTTAGAACATAGCTGGTGTAGTTTATTATTTACTTAGAACATAGCTGGTGTAGTTTATTATTTACTTAGAACATAGCTGGTGTAGTTTATTATTTACTTAGAACATAGCTGGTGTAGTTTATTATTACTTAGAACATAGCTGGTGTAATTTATTATTTACTTAGAACATAGCTGGTGTAGTTTATTATTTACTTAGAACATAGCTGGTGTAGTTTATTATTTACTTAGAACATAGCTGGTGTAGTTTATTATTTACTTAGAACATAGCTGGTGTAATTTATTATTTACTTAGAACATAGCTGGTGTAGTTTATTATTTACTTAGAACATAGCTGGTGTAGTTTATTATTTACTTAGAACATAGCTGGTGTAATTTATTATTTACTTAGAACATAGCTGGTGTAGTTTATTATTTACTTAGAACATAGCTGGTGTAGTTTATTATTACTTAGAACATAGCTGGTGTCGACTTCGTATTCTAATATACTTTTTTCAGGGAGGGAGGGATAATGTACGTAGAGTCTCTCCAGTTGTGTAGTTCGGAACGGTCGTTAATCGCTTCTCCTTCAATTGCGTTAAGAACAGTCGCTACGTCCTAAATTATGAATTGCCGTGAACTACCGTATTTAAGGTCCCTCAGGTTCTAAGTAGTGCCCTTGCTACGCTTGGAATGCTACAGTTTTCTTGAAGGCAGTGCCTATTATGTAACTTCATTGAAGTAATATAGCTCTTCACCAGCTAGCTAGGAGTAAATACATCACAATAGAGCCATAGACCTGTTGCTCTCAATGCTACACACATTTGAACATGTAGTGGTAGTAATAATAGTAGTAGTAATAGTAGCACGTGCTATGGTCACATGGCTCGTGTCAACGAAGCGTAGTAGCTGATGCACTATAAATCACATGGGTCACTACCACTTATAGTAGCACGCGCCTATTAGCTTCATAGGTCACATTACATCTAGAGTTTGAAAGAAGCCATTTTGAGCCCCAAGGCACATCCTGTAACTAATAATAGTAGCACACGTGCTGCTATCACTGCCTCACCACAACATCCAGTTGTTAGTGTTCACATTGAAGCAATCCACGACAGCCTCCAGAGACGCGCCGAGTTCAAAGTCCAAAATCTTGATGTTGGTCAGCGCGTGCCATCCCACGTCTTCCTCCTTTAAGCTGCTGCCACGCCCACTATTGGGTGGGGCAGGACACAATACCTCCAGCTCATTTTTGTGGTCGTTCCGGGCATAAGATATGCCTGTCCAAATACACGAGCCCTCCTACAGGACACACCCATCCACCCACACATATTAATAGGCTAGTTCACTTCTCTATTAGAATACTGCACCCGTAATAATTACAACCCCGTACCTAATTCTAAATGTCGGGTTTACAAGCAATACTGCAACTTGACCAACATAAAAAAAAAAGAAGGAAAAACAAACAAACAAACAAACAACAACAAAAGACATTAGGTATGTTCCGGCACAGGCCAGCTATCTTATCTCATTAACTAGCAGTAAACATGAACTCCTGGCTATGGGTTTCAGCACTATGGCAACTAGCACAACAACAACCAATAGCATCTTGTTTCACACACAAATGGCAAATATAATAAATAATAATAACCATGTCAACCATTCAATTAAGTCCATAGAAAATTGTCCCAGGACTCCTAAGAATCAAAACTAGGGTTGGGGTCAAATATATGAGTATTTGTATTTAAATACATTTTTGGAATATTTGTATTTGTATTTTCAGATTTAAAAAGTGAAGTATTTGTATTTGTAATACTTTCTTCTGAAAATTATAAGGTAGATGATGAAATGTGAGCTTTCGTAAGTAATAAAACAAGACCTTCTGCAACATATTTCTATTGGACAGATTCATATTTTTAGTTCTGGAAATTACAGAATTAAGCGTTACTTGGTCATTCTGGTATAATTATATTGTAATAACTCAATATCCACCTCCTACTGTGAAAAGCTGCTGTTAAATTAACTGAATGTAGCTATAGAATGGAGGGCAAATTGCTTCAATGTGAATCAACATGGCACCTTCAAGTAATAGAGAATACCACAGAGCCTCCCAATCATCTTCCTGCCTACAACTACCACATAAAAGAATGGAACACGTGAGGAACTAATGTTCATCAGGTGTAATCTATTTTCCCACATAACACTAGCTAATTTGTGATGCATGCAATTAAATAGAATTGAAATGTTTTGTTGACGTTGGCTGTCGCAGCTCAGTGGCAGAGTGCTTGTGCAAAAAGCAAGTGGTCCTGGGTTCGATTCCCAGTGACAGCCAAACATTTTTAAATTCTGTATTGTTTAAAATGAAGCCTGTGACAGAGAGAGAATACACCAAATTAAAAAGTATTTGTATTTGAAATACTATATCTAAGAAAGTATTTGTATGAGTGATAGCACGGGTAACCGTGCTATTGACCCCTAATAGCACAGGTTACCCGTGCTATCACTCGCTAATAGTAGGCCAGCTTTTAAAAAAGTCTTTTGCAATTGTAGCTACACTGTATCGTTCAGTCACTATCTGCTTATTTCAGGATTAGCTTCCGCTGGAACTTTCTTTTCATCGTACGACTCCTCCTAATGTTGTAAAACATTCCGTCTAATACGGGTAGAGGTTATGTGGTAAAGAAGGACATTGTCTCCAACTAGAAACTACTGGAACTGTACGTTTCCAAGGTTAACGCTCTACGCATGTGCACTTACCCGTACTATTTCACTTAGCTACCGAGGTATTTCACTTAGTTTCCACGTAGTTACCGAGGAATTTCAATTAGTTACGCGCTATTTCACTTCCGTGCAATTTTTCCCATACATTTTTGAATGGGCAACTTACTATTAGTATTTTGTATTTGAGTTCTTCAAAGTATTTGTATTTAAATACTATTCAAAGTATTTGACCCGAACCCTGATCAAAACTAAACCCCACAAAAATATCATAGAGGAGTTGAAATTATACTCCACACACACACACACACACACACACATACACACAAAAATAATAATAATAATCCACATAAGATAGCATCTAACAGCTGCAGTAATAATTGAATGAATGTGCCACTCATTAACACCAATTAACAGCTAAACACTTTCACGCCTATAAAGTCAGAACATCCTTTGTTGGGGCCCTAAAATAATTGGTAAAAGATCATTACATCTTTAAGTTAAACTGAGGCCAAGTTGTGTCCGAAAATCCAGTCCTGGACTCCTTTCACACACACACACACACACACACACACACACACACACACACAAAAGAAGATGTGTGGTGTGCACACAGTGCATATATACACACAAACACATACACCACCCTTCACATAATGCCAATAGCAAGCATAACAAAACATTTGATGATACTGTCCCTACTGACTTACAGCAATCACCCATACACTGATGTACCTCCACAGAGCTATTTTGCCACAGATAACCATGTAGACCAACCTCAAAGGAAAACTACAACTCTACATCATCAACAAACAACAACAAAAAACAACAACAACAAACAACTATATGTACACATCTGACGATGTCACGACTTCATGCCTTACCAAAAACTCCTCGGACATGACGAAGTTGACTGGGAAGTACTGATTCAACAAGGAATACACAACTGCCAGCGCAACTCCAACCAGCAACCTTCTGGCTGCCGTAGGAACACTAACAAAGATGAGAGACAGGGAGGAGGGGGAAAATATAATTAACAGATTCGGCAGAGAAGAACCATATTTAAATTAAGTTCAAGATCGTCAAACACTCATTGTCTCTGAAGTGCAAATCCAATTTCACAAGATTTCATTTGAAATTTTTACAAAATATATAAATATCTTGGCTACATTGTTAAGATCTGAGCAAGTTTATCAATCTTTTATACAAGATAGACTGTAATGTCTAACAGGTCTACCTAGATCCTGCCAGCTTTCGAAACATACGATACATTAAAACATTTCTGGTCTAGTATTCTGTAAAAACTCTCCCATTCTTTCATTTTGTACTGGAATATTTCTACACAGAAGGAAATTATATCCCCTTACCTGCTGGGCTATCCCCTTACCTGCTGGGCACTCTGCTCCAGCCAAACAACCTTCCCTCAGTAAACAAGACATGTCTCTTGAACGAAACCTGCACAGCAACCAACACAAGATGAGATTAGTTGCCGTATTTCCTCAAATGAGTTGTACACCTAAAAAAAAAACTCGCGCTCTCAAATAGGCCGGGCGAAGGCATTGTTCCGAAGTTAATAACTTATGCACTGTTTAGTTGGGCGTAACTCCGACATACACAAATAGGCAAATCTCTTCTCGAAGGACCAGACTCCCTTCCCAAACCTCCAACAGTTCACTTCTTATAATTCATTCTACAACTCAAACACTTACAATCCCAGTGAGATGAGGAAAAAGAAAAAAAGCAGTAATAGACAAAAGACAGAGGGAGGTATGGTGGGTGGGCGAATGAGGTGATTATGAGGTGACAATTACATATAATCTACACATAGTCATAAGGGTGGTGATGCACAAACTCAAACACACATGGTTAGTTCTATACACAGATAAGTCCATGATAGGGTGTCCAGGTAGGTCCGGCCTGGACATGCACCTCAAATAGGATACACACTCCATCCAGCCCTGCCCCTTTTTTAGAAGTTAACCACACCCTAAACACCGGTCCGGTAAGTTTTAAGATGAGAGACTGTTATTGACGATAAATAACCTAAGTAGCTTATTTTACTGCCTTCTTCATCTTGTCAAACCGTTTGATGCCAACTTGACAAACTTGTTCCAAGTGATACAGTCCTTGCTGAATTCTATAACTAGTGGAGTAGTCAACTCGCAAGCTACCAACTAAACACTATCGCTGGATAGTTATTGCTGATGCTAAAGTCTACTCACCTCACTGTTGTTGAATTTACAAAGTTTATTACAATAACAAACTGGAGAATGTGTCAAAGGTGTGAGGTCCCACTCTTGGTTTGGAGGAAAAAAAACTTGCTAGATATTTTTACAAATTCTGCATGCTCGGGATTTACCCGCACACTTTTATTCGAGGCTGGTTAAGTTCGCTGGCTGGAGAAATTATAACACAAGCACTTGTTTAACTCGTGCCGTAGAAAACTTACAAACTCTGGCTTGCCTGAACAAGAATGGGCTACACACGAACTATTCGAGGAAATACGTACAGTAATTAACACAAGCCACTCGTTTACCTGAGGACCAGCCAGTTGAGAGCCGAAGAAATATGCAAAGCCCACTAGCTGGAAAGACACAACAACAACAATAACTAAATTATTTATAGCCATGAGTGTTTGTAATGTTGAGGACACCTTACCTCTAGGAGAGTTGGTACTTTTTTTGTAGATAACACCTTCTGCTCATAGCTCTGTTCAGCCTAACAGTCAACCAATCAGTGTCTGGATAAACTCTAACAAATGAAACTATGGCAACTCACTGATATCTTTCCTCCATCATACACATTGTTAGCCACACCTACACACACACACACACACACACACACAGGTTTTAATTACAGGAAGGAAGGGGTTAATAATAACTAGTGGTGTGCTTAAGCACAAATGGCGAGCGAGCCTGCCTCGTTAGGTTGCATAAAACTACAATATTATTGTTATCTGATGTATTTTACCTGACAAAGATTTTATTTCATGGTGACAAAAATGGATTATATATATGTATAGCAGCTGACCATTAATTACAGTGTGGCGTACAGAGCTTAACTGTTTGTCGTCCTTTTACCTCATACTTATTTCTATATCATGTCATCCCTTACCGACTTGTCATCAAGTGCTGTCTTGTTCATGGCCATGTGAAATTGTCAGTATTCTATCTTAAGTAGAATTGTCTCTAGTGGGCGTAGCGGTAGTGCAGCATAGCTAATAACAATAAGTTGGACCATCTCCAACAATTGGTGACCTCGACGAGCGAACAACATGTCCGAAGACGAGGATTCGGGTTTACCTGCTGCTAGTACTGGAGCTTCCGGTTCCTCTCACGAAACTCCGCCCATCTCCCGTGCCGTCCACGCCCCCGACATATCAGCCGTATCCGTTCAACTGAAGCTCCCGCCCTTCTGGCCCGCGGACCCCGAGCTTTGATTCGCGCAAGTAGAAGCAAGCACAATTCGCCTGCCGCCGTATCGTCTCACAGAGTTCCAAGTTTGACTACGTGGTTTCTTCTCTCTCACCTGAATATGCAGCAGAAGTCAGGGACCTACTGATCAGGCCTCCTACTGACGACCCGTACAAAACGCTTAATAGTGCAGCAGCATAGTCCAAAATAGTGGACATATTGTGCACTTTTATGTAAAAGCACCAAAATTGGTATAGATGTAGGTTAATACCTAATGAACATTTTTGGATATGGAGGCACTCGCTAATTAATTCACTGTTGCCATAGCAACACCTACAAAATGGCAGCTATACATGGGGCTAGTAAGGTGGTGTGCATACCTATTGCAAGCAGCTGCAGGCTGTTAGTGATAATAGGGTGTTTGTACATGTTTGCATGTACACATTATGTGCATGCACATGCAGGCAAAGCACATGGTACTAGATCTAGTAAAATGGCATCCTCTAAGAACTTCAGACTTGTGGATACTTGGGAGGCATCTACATCTCGCCAGCCAGCTGAAACTAACTGGGATCTTTGTGTTCTGTGCCAGCAGGAGACAGTTGAGTCACTAGTCTGCCCTTTGCATTAAAAAAGGAAAGATGTTGGAAAGGGATACCACTCCCTTGCTGAAAATCTAGTCAAATTTGATGAATTGAGGAAACTACCAGGAACCTTACAGTTGGGGAGAATTGATGAAGGCCAAGGTATTGAAGAAGCTATGATTACAAATCAGGCTAAGTGGCATAAGACATGTAGACTCCGTTACAACAAAAAAATGTTGGAAAGGGCACAGAAGAGAGGACATGAAAGCCCAGATAGGGATAGTGCTTCACGCAAATGTAGCAGATTGCAGTCTTCAAGTATGCCCATTGAGGTTTCTTGCTTTTTCTGTGGTCAAACGGCTGGTAATGATGGCCTACATGAGGTGACAACATTTCAGGTAGACCAACGTGTGCGTGAGTGTGCTGAACTTACTGGGGACAGTATGCTCTTAGCCAAGCTCTTTGCTGGTGACATGGTAGCCTTAGAAGCAAAATACCATTCCAAGTGCTTGTTAGCTCTGTATCACCGTGCAGAGAAGGTACACACACAGAAAGGAGCACATACTGAAGAGAATGAAATATCAGGAATTGTTCTCGCTGAACTTGTTGCATATATTGAAGAAGTTCGTTCAGAAGGAAATACTGCACCTGTTTTCAAGCTTGCTGATGTGGCCCAACTCTACAAGTCTAGGATGCAACAATTTGGTGTTGTGAGTGAGAAAAGGATGCATACAACACGACTGAAGCAAAGGCTACTTGAACACTTTCCTGATATGCGAGCTCAAACCAAGGGGAGAGACATCATGCTTGTATTCGATGATGACATTGGTGTTGCACTTGGTAAAGCCTGTGAACAAGACAGAGATCGTGATTCTGTTATTCTTGCTCGTGCTGCACAAATTGTCCGCCGAAATATCTTTTCTTCCAAACCCTTCACTGGGTCATTTGAAGATAACTGCCAGGAGACATCTGTGCCACACTTGCTGCTTGCACTGGTCAGTATGGTGCTGGAAGGCCCAAGTATTAAGGACCAAAGTTATGAGTGTTCAAAACAAGCGGCACTTTCAATTGCCCAGCTTTTGAAGTACAACAGTGTCAAGCATATGCGTCAACATCAAGAGAGCAGCCGAGCTGTCCGACACAAATCTGCACAAGAATCACCTCTTCCTATCTACATTGGGTTAATGCTGCATGCACAAACTCGAAAAAAAGATTTGGTGGACAAGCTTTTCAGTCTTGGCCTCAGCATCTCTTACGATCGAGTACTGCACCTTTCAGCTGAGATGGGAAACAGTGTGTGTCAACTTTTTCATACGGAGCAAGTTGTCTGTCCCCCAATGTTGAAAAAGGGTCTATTCACAACATCTGCTATTGACAATCTTGACCATAACTCCAGTTCTACTACAGCCAAGGATTCTTTTCATGGTACTGGAATTTCACTGATGCAGCACCCCACCAATGATGAAGAAATGGTAGTGCATAGTGCCATTGTAGTAACTGGTGCAGGTTCAAGAACTGTTGCCCACCTACCACGTTTCTATACAGAGGTACCACCTATTGCAACAAGTGTTAAACACTCAGCTGTACCTGCCTCTGACTTAACATCCATTAAACAAGATGACTACAAGAAGCAGGCTGAGGGAGAATACAAATGGCTGAAAAATGTGAGATGTGTTCTGAAGGAAAGCACTGAGTTTGGAAGTGTCGAGAACATATCATGGGCTGCTTTTCATGCACAGAATCAAGACAAAAGGGACCGGATCATCACACCAACAGCCTTGCTCCCTCTGTTTCAGGAAAGTGCACATACAGTGGCAATGATTAGGCATTCCATGGATATGGTGAGAAGGGCTGTTGAGCATCTCAATGCAGGACAGACTCCTGTTTTGACATTCGACCAGCCACTCTTTGCCTTGGCCAAACAGATTCAGTGGCAGTGGCCAGAGAAGTATGGAGAAGAGAAGATTGTGGTAATGTTTGGTGGCCTCCACATAGAAATGGCAGCTTTGAAGACCGTTGGTGACTGGGCTGAAGCTCTGGTCCAAGCACAAATCGTGACTGTGGGAATGGCTGATTCGCTACAAAAAGCATCGCATGTTATGCGCACAAGAAGGGCTCACCAAGTTACAGTTGCTGCCTTATATATTCTGCAGCATTGTGCCTATGACCACTACAGTCTTACCTGTTCAGAAGATGCCCCACTGGACTTTGACTCATGGTGTGATGAGAGAAAACAAAACTGCCCCCAGTTTCAATACTGGGCAATAGCAATGGAGCTAGAGATTTGTATTCTCACTCTCGTGCGCTCTTTCAGAGAAGCTAATTTTGCCATGTACCTTGATGCCTTAGCGGAACTTGCTCCATGGTTTTTTGCACTTAATCACACTAACTATGCCCGCTGGATTCCAGTACATCTAAGAGACATGTCTCTACTCTCCAAGTCACACCCAGATATTTACAGGGAATTCAATGCTGGCCACTTCACAGTTCAGAAGACGAAGCGAGTTTTCTCGGCTATGCCCATAGATCAAGCTCATGAACAAAACAACGCTCATGTAAAGGGTGATGGTGGTGCAGTTGGCCTTACTGACAATCCGAGTGCTCTGAGGCGCTGGATGATAGCTGGGCCAGAGATAGCCAGAGTAATTGGGCAGTTTGAGGTGCAAAAGAATCGCAAAGTGGACACACGTCACCACGATCAAACACCTGCTGTGCAGGCATCTTTTGCAAGAGATGTTAACTCTTTAGTGAGTGTCATTGAAGAGTTAGGAAACCCATTCAAAGAAGAAAGCCAAGATTTACTTGTTCTTGATACCAAGGAAATCACAAATCCTGCTGTTGTGAACACAGTCAAAAGTGTCAAGTGCATTGGTCAGGATCAATTTCAAGCTTTCACGAAGGAATGTCTTATTGACAGGACCAAATCAATTCATGACACAATCCATCGCAATAAGCTACCACTGTTTAATACTCCAGTACTACTCAAGGCATCCAAAGGACAGCAACAGTTGAGCTCCTTGAAGTGTGATATAGAACTCTTCTCACGATTATATATAGGATGTCAGACACGTGATGGGAACCTGGATGAATTTTTCCGACATGAGAATCAATCATGTCCCCCATCACTTTCTACAGCAGGGAAGCTCAACCTTGGCACTAAGAGTGACATGCTGGAGTGTCTAGAAGGTCTTTCTGAGGTACAGCACAGAGCACCCAAAGTCACCACTATAGTCATTGATGGAGCTGCTATTGTTCAGATGTTGAAGCCAGGTGCTGCAAAAACATTTGAAGAATATGCTCATCAAGTATTCATCCCTCACATAACAGAAAAATTTCATCATGTGTCACGTTTAGATCTGGTATGGGACAGGTATTTAGCTGACACTCTCAAAGCAACAGCCCGATTGAAACGTGGTAAAGGAGTACGCAGACGTGTTGTTGGCTCCGCACCTCTACCATCGAACTGGCTAAGCTTCTTACGTGTGGACCTCAACAAGAGTAAACTTTTCTGTTTTCTCTCAAAGGAACTCCTTGCATCTTTCAAGCAGGAAAGAGGAGAACTTGTCATTACTAATGGGGACCAGGTACTTTGTGTGCCAGCACAACCAGATGTACACTTACTTGCACCATGCAATCATGAAGAGGCTGACAGTCGAATGATGTTGCATATAGCACATGCTGCACAGTGTGATCATCACCAAATATTGGTACGTACTGTTGACACTGATGTTGTGGTGTTAGCTGTGATGGTAGCTGCAACCCTGCCAGCAGGCATGGAAGTTTGGCTAGCTTTTGGAGCTGGAAAGCATCTCCGATATATAGCAGCCCACCAAGTAGCAGCTTGTCTTGGATCAGAGAAGTCTCTAGCCCTTCCCATGTTTCATGCACTGACAGGGTGCGACACCGTGTCGGCATTTGTTGGGCATGGCAAGAAGACTGCATGGGCAGCATGGAATTCTTTTCCTGAGCTTACTAGTGGACTATTAGCCCTGGCTCATGGCCCCACTGAGATACCCCAACAAGCCATGCAGGTGATTGAGAGATTTGTCATACTTATGTATGACAAAACCAGCACCTGTAGCAGTGTTAACAAAGCTAGGAAGAAGCTCTTCACCAAGTCTACAGCTGTGAAGAGGATTCCACCATCACATGCTGCTTTAGAACAGCATGTCAGAAGAGCTGTCTTCCAAGGTGGACATGTCTGGGGGCAAGCACTAGTTCCGCACCCAATGCTCCCTTCTCCAAGTAGTTGGGGTTGGATCAAGACTGATGGAGATCTGTATGAACCACATTGGACCACACTTGCTGAAGCTTCGAAGGCATGTTATGAGTTGATCTCTTGTGGTTGTAAGAAGGGATGTCGTACTAACTGCAAGTGCAAAAAAGCTGGACTGCAATGCACTGCACTTTGCAAGTGTGAAGGGGAATGTACAGCAAGCTAACTGCACACAACAATTCATGACACTATTAGCATACATAAGCATGTACTTATGATTCCAATTTTATGATTCCAATAATTTTCTATGATCACGATCACATGTTCTTTGTTTGCTATCCAGCATGCTGGTTTTGGATGGTCAGAACCAGTTTAAGCGCCATATATCTAAATTTAGCATGACAACCAATTTGAAGCGGTTGCTATGGCAACCATAGAAACATTTGTGAGTGCCTCCATATCCAAAAATGTTTATTGGGTGTTGCTCTACATCTGTACCAACTTTGGTGCTTTTACATGAAAGTGCACAATAAATTTGTTATACTGCTGCACTATAAAACACAGCTGACCAAACGTACTACAGCTTCCGAGCAGCGCAAGTTGCAACTTCTTTTCACATCTGAAGAGCTGGGAGACAAGAAGCCTACTTAACTCTTGCGTAGGATGCAGCAACTGTTAGGAGATCATCCTGCCATGGCTGATGAGTCATTCCTGCGTGAACTCTTCCTCCAACGGCTTCCTCCTAGCGTAAGAATGGTTTTAGCTTCAACCCCAGATAGTACTGGCTTGGACAAACTTGCTGAGTTGGCAGACAAAGTCATTGCAGTTGCCACTCTGCCTGGGACCATCGCAAGCTTGAAAAACTAGTCAAGAAACTTGCTCACTCTCCTTCTCGGCCTGCAAGTCGTTCAGTTAGTCGTGGTCATTCTTTGCATCGTTCGCCAACCCCTACAGCACGCAGTGCGTCCACTTCACCTGATCCTTCTGGACAACCCTCCGACACGGTATGCTGGTACCACCAGAAGTTTGGCAGTCAGGCACGACGTTGCAAATCTCCCTGCAGCTATCAGTTAAACTCCCTGGCCAGGCACTAGCGGCGACGAGTGTTCCTGGCCAACACACAAGTCGCCTTTTCTACATCAAGGATCGTCTGTCTGGCTTCAAGTTTTTAGTCGATACTGGTGCTGCTGTAAGTGTGATTCCCCCTTCTTCGTCAGAACGCTCACATGAATCTGGCATATCTCTTGAAGCTGTTAATCACACCTCCATCCCAACATACGGTTCCCGTTCTCTCACTCTGGACCTCGGCCTCAGGCGTACGTTTCGCTGGGCCTTTGTGTTAGCTGATGTCAGTCGTCCTATTCTTGGTGCGGACTTTCTTCATCACTTCAACTTGCTGGTAGATGTTACAAACCACCAACTCCGGGACGAGGTCACTCAACTGCGCACCCAAGGTATAGCTACTCTGGATACTTCTCCTAGTCCAACGTGCCCGACAGATATCCTGGATGCCGATTTCTCTGCCCTGCTCCGTGAGTTCCCGTCATCACCAGAGTGGACATAGCAGACTGTCCAGTTAAACTTCACATTACACATCATATAGCAACGAAAGGTCCACCTGTCTCAGCCCGAGCACGCAGACTGGCTCCAGAACGTCTCAAGGTGGCTCGACGCGAGTTCGAGCACATGTTACAGCTTGGGATCATCAGACCTTCTTCCAGTCCTTGGGCCTCACCTTTACATATGGTTCCTAAGAGAGTAGTGGAGACTGGAGACCTTGTGGGGACTATCGCAAGCTCAACAACCAAACGACGCCAGACCGTTACCCAATTCCTCACATTCACGACTTCACCGCATCCCTGCGCGGAACTACAGTGTTCACGAAAATTGATTTGGTATGTGCATACCATCAAATCCCAGTGGAGCCAAAGGACATTCCGAAAACAGCCGTCATCACTCCATTTGCCCTGTTTGAATTTTTACGTATGCCATTTGGTCTTCGTAATGCCGCCCAGTCCTTCCAACGATTCATCGACGAAGTTTTACGTGGTCTTGACTTTTGTTTCGGATACATCGATGACCTGCTGATTGCCAGTACAACACGAAGTGATCACATCCACCACGTCCGACAGGTTCTCGAACGTTTAGCTGCACATGGTCTCACTATCAACCCGTCCAAATCGGTGTTTGCAGTGGACTCTCTGGACTTCCTTGGTCATCATGTTAGCTCGAGTGGCATCACACCTCTTGAGGAAAATGTTCGCTCTATTCGTGACTTTCCTCAGCCCACTTCTCAACGTAAACTGCGCCAATTTATCAGTCTCGTCAATTTCTATCGTCGTTTCATCCCTCACTGTGCCACTCTCATGCAGCCCCTCAACGGCCTCCTGTCTCATCCTAAAGACAAGTCTAGGGAACTTACCTGGACAAGCGAAGCCCTCTCTTCTTTCACTGCCACTAAAGCAGCTCTTGCTGACGCTAGTCTCTTAACACACCCTGCTTCGGACGCCCCGACTTCCATTATGTCAGACGCATCAGACGTAGCTGTTGGTGCTGTTCTACAGCAGTTTCTCCATGGACGCTGGTGTCCTATCGCTTACTTCTCGAAACCACTCAAGCCAGCTGAAACTAGATATAGAACTTTTGATCGAGAGCTCTTGGCTTCCTATCTCGCGGTGAAGCACTTCCGATATTTTGTTGAAGGACGAGAATTCCACATCTTAACTGATCATAAGCCACTTGTGTATGCTATCCACACTCTTTCCAGCAAGCACTCTCCACGTCAAGCACGACAATTGGACTTCATCGCTCAGTTTACCTCGGACATCAGACATGTCAAAGGCAACGACAACGTCCCAGCAGATGCCCTATCACGTGTGGAAGCTAATGCAGTATTGTCTGATTCACCTCCAGTGATCGATTTCCGAGCAATGGCAGACACGCTCAGGAATCTGACCCTGATGTCCTCCAGATGCGTTCTTCTTCCTCTCTCACACTCGCGTCAATGCCCCTAGCAGTGTCCGACTCGACAATTCTGTGCGACACGTCAACAGGTGTTGCCCGTCCTTTGGTACCCGTAGCCTTCCGACGTGCTGTGTTTGAGTCCCTTCACTCACTCTCTCACCCTGGCATTCGCGCCACTCAATGCCTAGTAACCACACTACGTTTGGCCTCGCATCAACGCCGACATTCGTCAATGGACTCGCAACTGTCTCAGGTGCCAACGCGCCAAGGTTCAGCGGCATACAGTCACACCATTGGTTGCATTCCCAGATGCTGCAGCCCGCTTTGACAAGATTCACGTTGATATCGTAGGTCCTCTTCCACCGTCTCGTGGCTACACGTACTTGCTCACCTGCATTGATCGCTTCACCAGGTGGCCGGAAGTCATTCCAATAGCGGACATCACTGCTGATACAGTAGCTCGTACGTTTGTCCATGGATGGATCTCACGGTTCGGAACTCCCTCCACTATTACTACAGACCGTGGACGTCAATTCGAGTCAACACTGTGGACTAACTTGATGCAGCTTCTTGGAACGAAACGTATTCGTACTACGGCATACCACCCTATTGCAAACGGTCTCGTAGAGCGATTCCACAGGCAATTGAAAGCCGCCCTCAAGGCTCAACCTCACCCGGAGCAGTGGATGGACGCTCTACCCCTCGTGCTATTAGGGATTCGCACTTCCCTGAAGGAAGACCTGCACTGTACCACTGCTGAGCTTGTTTATGGTCTTACCTTGCGTCTTCCCGGCGAATTTGTCAGCCCAACGACATCTCTTCCTCACGAAAGTCCAGCTGACTACGTTACTAAGCTCAAGGAAGCCATGCGACGTGTCACCTCTTCATCACCGCATCATCATTCCCAACGAACTACGTATGTCAATGAAGCCCTGAAGACATGCACCCACGTGTTCGTCAGACGAGATGCAGTCAAGCGGCCACTTCAGCAGCCATATGATGGCCCCTATAAAGTAGTGGATCGGTCGAACAAGTTCTTCACCTTAGAAGTCAACGGCAAGACTAATACTGTCTCACTTGACCACCTAAAACCGGCATACATGGACAATCCGAATCCATCTTCCGCATCTCTTCCTGCCTCTCGTTCTCCAGCACGATCCTCTTCATCTTCAGATCCAGCCCCTCCTTCAGCTTCCTCAACTCCCATCGAGCAAGCACCACCCCCTCGGTCAACTCGATCTGGTCGTCACATACATTGGCCAGCGAAGTTCAGTGATTACGTTCACTAGCTCACTGGGAGGGGAGTGATGTGGCGTACAGAGCTTAACTGTTTGTCATCCTTTTACCTCATACTTATTTCTATATCGTGTCACCCCTTACCGACTTGTCATCACGTGCTGTCTCGTTCATGGCCATGTGAAATTGTCAGTATTCTATCTTAAGTAGAATTGTCTCTAGTGGGCGTAGCGGTAGTTTAGCATAGCTAATAACAATAAGTCGGACCATCTCCAACAACAGCAAATAAACAGAACTACTTTCTTACCTTAATTCTGTAGTATCAAATTTAAGCCATTCTGACTACTTCTATTACCAGTAACTATTGAACAAGCTCAGCTACAAAAAAAAAAAAAAGGCCAGAATTATTTTTGTAACTTTAGTTAACAAATCTTATCTCAGCTTCCCCTGAGTAGTGGTAGCTTCTTTAGAAGCCATTCTGACTACCAGTGGCTCTTGACAACCAACAAGCGGCACTTAGCAGCTAAAAAAAAAAATAAAAAAATAAAAATAAAATAATAATAAAAAATGGAGTTTTGAATTTACATCTGGTAAAGGGTTTCAATGTCATAGTAACCAATCACACCAACTTTTTGCGACTTAGCATTTTTGCAGGAAATCTCTCACAATTTTGAGCCTAAGTTTAAAGTAAGACTTGCTTAATGCTATAGTATCAGAAGAAACTGGGGTCAAGCCTAAAAGGCCCGTGCTTTTATGGAAAAGGCACCCGCACGCGTTTAAGGGGCATACGTACCGTCTATCCATACATATAACATATACCTAACTTAGCATCATCCACCCATAATACTGTATCATTCGCTTAGCTCGCTCGCCAATAATAATAATAATAAATAAATCAAAGAATAATGCATTTATGTATTAATATTGAAAACATTTAGCTATGAATAATCATACGGACGAAACCTTTCAATGAGGTATAGGATTTACAGTCCAGGGCCATAGGCAAGCGGATAATGTATATTTACAGAAAGAAGGAGTGGTGCAGTCGACTTGTAACATGGCTCTAGGCTATAGGAAACACATAAAACTAAATTTTTGATTGGACGGTTCATTTATTCACCTCCTAGGAGGTGGGTGTGAAATATATTCATACGAATAGAGCAATCTGATTGGACGGTTTGAACGCACCATGATACTAGTAATGTTTAGGCACTGCCTCCCGAGAGAATCAGGGTTTTAAAGGCACGAAGTGTAGCTTCCCTAGCGCCACAAGGCACTACTGATTAAGAGATTTAAAGTCCCTCTGTCACAGTGCAACAATTACCCAGACAACGTCCCACCACTAAGATGTCTGATTCTTCAGTGCTTCAACTAGCTCATAAAAAACCTTATACTGTTGGATTGGTCAGGTGCGTAGAGATAGACCACTGGCTGAGAGATTAGGTCAATCTTGTCATACTCAACAGTGTAGCCTCTTCTTGCCTTTCTTTGTAAACTCCATGAATCAACTTGTTTGTAAAACAATTAGTGCTCGTGTGAATGGTATTAGCTACTACACATGCACTGGCTTCAAGTGAGCCCTTTGGTTAATAAATTTCACTCTGTTGCCACGGTATAAATATTACTTCTTTTAGGGAGTGGTTAAGGGTGCCCTGCCACTGGAAACTCGAGGCACGGAACCGCAAATTGACGGTTTTTGCTGTGTTTTATTTTTCCGTGTACTGTGGACTTACTTCGTTGCTACAGGTGGAATGGGCACGAACAGAGGACTCCAGCAAGCCAAATTTGAAGAATGAAGACCCGTCTGGGACGGAGATACAGCTCTGCACACGGGCTACTATTCGGCGTTATTCCGAGGCAGTCAAAAAGAGCTACTTCGCTGTTGTTGTTTTTTTCCAGCAGTAGTTCTCGGAGTTCTCCGCAACATTACAGAGCCATATTTTAATATCTATATTCTTTTGTTGTAAATAGTTAAATTTTCATGCCGTTTCACTCACACGTTATTCTTAAAAAAAAACTCTCTGGTGTCAGGATGGAGTTGGTCACGGTTGAGACCGAGTTTTAAGCTGCTCCAATAGCTTCACAAGTACAGCCTCACCCCAATCCCTTACCCTGTGTGGAAGTAGCCGAGCAGCTGGAAGCAGCCACTCCCACATGAACTTGTAGAACATTCAAGAGACATTTATATGTGTGTGTCACAAGGACATTGTTGTTATAAGCATGTGTGTTAGGTTAGCTCCGCCCATGGACGGTTTGATATACTACGGCTGTCCACGTGTGGAGAGTTAGTCAGTTCTGTAGTCATTTCTGTGTGTGCGTGTGTGGATAATTATTTGGCCTGACCACTGTCATCCCTCTCGAGGTCTGGGTAGCTAGCTAATCTATACACTCATCCTTAAGTGCACTGCTGACTCTGGTGGCAGCGACTCTGCTCAACCGTGTCTGCTAACATTCCGTGGCCAAGGTCGGGAGGTCGGCTGTGTTATACCAACCTGTATAAGTAATATCATCACTGCTTTAAAATGTTACATTAAATTCACACCAATCTAATTTACTCTGATGAAAAAAAAATCTAATGATTTAGACAACCATCATGTATGTATCATTGGAAAAGTGCAAGTATTGTATTCTAACGTCATTACTTAACTTTCTTAGCATCCCAACAACCTGCCCACCTAGTGACCAGCTCACCAATCAGCTTGAGTACGAGGACGCAGTGTGGGATGGTCCACGATATCGGATGGATCTGCTCAGAGTACATTACGTAGACGTATCCGCACACTAAATGACCCTGTACCAAACAAAAAGGAGGAATAACGCTTAGGTGAACTTGGGGTAGTTTCGCATATGAAAAGTACCTCACCATGGCAATAATCCACTCACCATGGTGATGATCCAAGTTAGAGCTACAGAGACACGAGATGCCTTGAAAATTCTCAGAACCATATATACGAGTGCAACATCTAGCAGAGAATGCCACACCCTCACACCTAGAGAAAGTGAGGAGGACATATCTATACTCAAGATTAGCATAGAGAGATACAATAAATTAAAAAACAACAACAACATTTTTTAAGGTGTGTGTGTGTGTGTGTGTGGGGGGGGGGGGTAAGAGAGAGGAGGAGAAGGAAAATAAAAGATCCTTATATAGATTGGTGGCAGGAAAAAACAATAACAACAACAACAACAAAGAATAAAGTGATTCCAATAAGTTGTTGATTGAGAAGAGCCAGTCTCTCACCATAAATGTAGCAGAGGACAGCCAAACCTGTCACTGCGAAGTAGATGTTCTACAAGAAGAGAGAGAGAGAGGGAACAGGGGTGAGGAGGGGGGAAGCAAATAAAAGGAAATAAACTAATGATTGCATAAAAGTATGACTAAAGTAATAATCTAATCTTGTAAGTAAAAAATTCATTAATTGTTCTTCAGAGGGAAAGAGGTGTGAGTATGTCATGCTATAAGAAATGCTGTCCACAGGATTTATAAAAACAACATCACGACACACCCACAAGTGATACATACACGTGTACACATTCATCGCCACGGAAACATCAAAGGAATACACAAACACACACAATGAGAGTGAAATTAAACATTATACAATGAAACGAAATCTTCCTCGATGCCAAGACAAGACCACAAGCACACACGCTGTCCCATTGTGTAAGTTCAAAGAAAGATGAAGAACGAGAAGTTAAACTGAACTTGATGTTATCCCTAACCCCACAATGAGCTACAAATAATTTATTTTCCTGATATGTATGACTAGATGTTGTTATGTTGTTATCCATGGAGCTGGACTGGTCAAGAATAGCAAATCATCACCAAATATAAATATTCTTAACCCAAGCACCAACATTAACATGGCATTACTAAGAAAGAAAAAAAGGTGATTTAATTGCCAAGTGATGCATTAGCAAATCAATGTGCAAAATTTCAATATTTGGTGGACTTTTTCTGATAGTAAAAAATTGGCAATTGACTGAAATGTTAAAATGACTTCAGCTATTTGAGTAAGTCTAATGTCTTACCGTAGTCCATTCAACAATACAGCTCTCCACTACCAGTAATGGGGTGGGGGGGGGATTGTTATAATCAGGTAAATTTGAATAAACGAGCCCTTCAATATATGATAATTTTTCCACCCCCCCCCCCCCCAACACACACACACACAAACACATTATTCACTAAGCTTACTTGAATTGTAGAAGAACGCCTACACACTGCTGCCCGGTAAAGTATCGCCAAAGGATAGCCTACATACACATGTCAAAATAGTGAATTCCTTCATAAACATGCCACTAAGCCACACCCACAACACTGTGTGTATAATTAACCATCATGACTGAGAGAACAATCTCCTCCATACTATTATAGAATGCACTGATACCTCAGACAGCACTATGACTACTAAACTATTATACTAAAAACAATTGCTGATAAAAGTTTGCCTGCCTAAACAAATTCCTACATCGTGCAAAGTTATCTTCGAATCATTCAATACCAAACAACAATTTACTTCAAATATTGTCAACTCAAGTTGTTACGGGCATGATTAAAACAACAACAACAACAACAACAACAAACTATTATGGAAGGACTGGTAGTTGTAATTGCACTGCTGGGTTTAGTGAACTCAATGTGAAGTTGATGAAGATGTTTGCTCTCAATCATCTTGCCTCATAGGGGTACTTGGTATGGACCCTTTACCATAATCACTGGAACTCCATGCTAAAACAAACTTGATGAAGAAGTAGCCAGGAATGATAGCTTACCATCGTAATAACGAATATTAATGTCAACCTCAGGTCTTTCAGCAACAGCTAACACAACATCCATTGCTTGCTATTCTAACCACGGAGTGGTGGCACAGAACTCGTATCTGGACTAACTCCATAAGCCTAAGGATAGCCACGACACACCTAGCAGCTTCACTAGATGAGGTAGGAGGAGAGCGTGTGGAATGTGTACATTACACTTCAAAGTAAAAAAATTGTCTCATATATAAACTAAATGCAATGATAATTGCAGCTTATTATAGGGGCGGCTCAGGTTCCAAAAATTGGGTTAGGCCAGGAAGTGGGTGTGGCCTAAAACAGGAAGTAGGCCTGTCAATGATCAAGCGAAAAATCACAAAGTGTATTAAATAATACTATTTACAGAGAACTAGCATAATAATATAGTCACTAATTTTCATGCTTTCATAATTAAGAATTAAAAGCATCAATTTGGTCAGAATTACCACTCGATTAAATATTTCCCTTTGTGATGCTGGAATATTGATTATGTATAATTATATAAAACATTGTTAGAGGAAACAAGAATCAGAAGTTGAGTTTCAAACTCTGTATTTCAAGTCACTATTGTATATTTAATATCATCATTTTAGATTAATTGGCGAGCGAGCGAGACACTTACAAGGGTAACACAATTGAAAATCGGGGATGTTTGTTTGTTTATATATGTTTGGACGTACGTATGTCAATTTGTACTTTGACCTTCTCGTATTTTTGTGTTAGCTCGCTGTTCGACCCCGTCCCAAGCTTCAATCCTCCGGTTTAGCGATCATTACCCGTATCATCCTAAAAATTGAATTGTTTACCGCTCTAAATTCTTAGCTAAAACTCAAAAACTTAATGGGGTTCCATTTCTATTCGAGTTAGTGGCGGTGGTAAGTTAATAAGCTATTTGTCACAGAAGCCCAACTAAACAGTATTTGCTTGAAAATTCTTTGTCCACTAGAGTAACTACGAAGGTAAGCCTTGTGTAGGTATGTTCAGTTGTGTGAAAGTATTGTGCCTTTACTTAGCTAAAGAACATCACAAAGAAAACGTGTAAATAATACTACTTGCTTTTGTTGCTTTATTTTTCAATTCTAACTGTTGCAGGGAGTGGTTACTATGGCATTGAGTCCCCTTTACCGTATACACGTAATTAAAACTTGACTTTTTTTTAGTAGCTTGAGTGTTGAAGTTAAAATTAATCATTTAACAATAGTGTAGTTTTAGGCTCGCTCGCCATTTGCTTCAAAACACTTAAGAGGACAAAGTTCACAAGAATGAAGCCATGCCAGAGCTCACCTAATACCGTAGTGGCTGGAACAGTTCACTTCACCAGCGCTTGGTAGAGCGCCTTAGCTGCACCAACAATGTCCAGCCCAAGTCAGACTGGTCGGACTATTGAAACCGCCACTGTTATTCATTATTTCTATGGATACTATTACTGTTAATTAAGCATAGTCATTTCTAAAGCAACTTCTATTATTGCTATTACAAATTTATGTAGTGGGTTAAATAATAATTAAAAGAAAAACCTATTATTTTTAATGTTATAGTTTAGATTAGCATCACATCTCAGGCATGAGAAATGCACTGTAAACCTCGCATTGCCTGATTAGCTACAATCTCCACACATCTGCACTCAACAGACCAGTCAATGAGCATCTGAGTATACTAACATAGTACTTGTTATGGAGTATCTAGACAAGCACAAAGCGATAACTTACCACTGAAAAGACCCAGGAGAAATCTTGCACTCGGCTCTGGTAGCCCCAGGGTGGCACTAACCAACTCAGAAGCTGACCTCCAAGACGCCATCAGTTTCAAGCAGGGAAGCTGACCCAAACAGCTTTTTTAAACTCCACAGAATTCCAATAAACGTCTTCCACAGTCAGCTTTTATCACACTTTAGAACCTTAGCGAGCGGTACACACACGATTGAATAACACATGCGCGTGAATACGGTTACCGCCTCCCCATGATGTATATAACATTTGGCGTAACGTAGCAATAATAGTGCGCATCACAACCTCATGTGGTGTAAGTAGGTATAGCATCGTTGACTGAGGTTAGCATGGTAAAGATCGACGCTGCAAGCTCTAAAAACTCGAGTTCCCTCTTTTCGACTAAGCGTCGGACAGTAGCTCTGGCTGCCCGATATGCCGACAATCAGTGTTCAGCGGGATTTGCTCTTTAAAGCATTAGGAAATACATACAGTAATTTCAATTAACTTCTGAATGGAAAGGAGTCTGAAGTGTATTATTGTATTCACTTTTGCAGGTGACGAGGAATTTGATGAGCTCTGCTTCCAGTTTGGCATAGAGTTGGATGAAGTAGTAAGTTAACTGGTTGCTGTTAGTGACAGAAATCTATACCTCAAAAAAATTCTGCATTTTCTTGGTGATGTTCAGAGTTAGTGATGACTATAATTATAAGTAAGGTGGTGTCTGGAAGTGTATATAACTAATTAGGTGTTGCAGAATGTGATTAAGTATTTATTACTACAGGTGGACAGTGGGTTTTGTTGTGTGAGAGAGACGATATTTTACCACAACTGTGGGGCTACTGTATATGTAAATCCACCTGTAATTCGTAAAAAGATAGGTTGTAACAATTATAAATAGGTGTAACTATGGTAAGACGAGAATGGAGGTAACATTTTGTATGAAGATGAAATGATTTTTAATTGTGAAAACATCGCCAAACGTGATCAACGTTGAAGTCTGTATACATGTGCTCTTCCTTTAAGCTTTAAAGATAGATGACATCAGGACTCCTATAGACTGCTTAGGAAGTTATTCTCAACTCAATGGCTTCTAGTAGGCACAGGCAGTAGAGGGAGAGCAGCTGCTTTCAAGAACAGCCTGTCCTATTTTATTATCTTGTCTATATTTTTGTTGTTGTTTACTTTGTTGTTTTACATGTTGTTTATGTCAGACTTCTGAGAAGGAGATATTGATACGGGAGCAAGGAGAAGGAGCGAAGCAGAAGAATGATGCATCAGACGTGGTCATTTATAAAGTGGAGGTCCCAGCAAACAGGTGTGTGTGTGTGTGCATGTGTGAGTCAAATGTCCAGGTTGCCATTTACCAGGTGGATGTCGTATGAGTGTTTTATAAGGAGATATGGCTATGAGTACTGTACATTTTTGAGATCAGATGTCATAAGTTTCATTCTGTTTTTTTTTTCTTCTTTTTTTTTTTTTCTGTTTTTTTTTTCCCCCGGAGGGAGGCCCACTGTTCAAGAGTTGTGTTTATTAGAAATTGATTGTTCGTGTGGCATATTCAATAGGAAATGGTTATTCTATTATTTATTATACTGCAACACCGGAGTTACGGATGGAAAATAAACCATTACTGAAACAGTTGTTCTCCCAAACTACTCAATATTTTGTGGACTTGCTCGTCAAATGTACAATAAATTTTTGGAAACCTGTAGTTTATGTGACTTAAGCATAAAGGTCACTTTTATAATTCAAAGCTATTCTCCGCACATGAAACTGTGGCCTCATTTACCACATTCTGAACTCCTTTTGAAGGTCCTGGTATAAAAGGGAGAGAGGCCGGCATAGCTTTTGTCGTCTAGCTTCCTTTCTTCAAATTCAATGAAGTAGCCACTCAAAGAAAACCCTCCATAGTAGCTATATTATTCTTTCGATTTGTGTCATCTTCAGAGTGAATGCCTCAACACACAAACAACCCTATGTAATTATTTTTACATGTGATAAGTGAAACAATAAAGTATAACTTCTGTCACTGCCATGTGTGTGTGCCAAACCACTGGACATAATTTATTCTGTTAAAGTACGCATGCCTTATTTCTTATTAGATGTATTCTCTCTCTTTCACAGGCTTTTTTTAAACAATACTAAATTAAAAATATTTGGTCGCCACCGGGAATCGAAACCAGGACCGCTTGTATAACGCACAAGCGCTCTGCCACTGAGCTATGACAACCAGCCGGCGAATAAACACTCCAATTCTGTATTCGTTGAATTTTTTACTCCTCTAATTTATCACTTCACAATTTCTTTCTCAGCCTTCTTTTACTCATAAGATGTATTCTCTCTCTTTCACAGGCTTTTTTAAACAATACAGAATTAAAAATATCTGTATTGTTTAAAAAAAAAAAAAGCCTGTGAAAGAGAGAGAATACATCTAATGAGTAAAAGAAGGCTGAGAAAGAAACTGTGTAAGTGACTTATTTATTACTTATATGTGATGTTATTTCATTCTCTAAGTTACTGTATGTAATGCATCCTAACATTGTCTCGAGAGAAGTTCAAGACAAAAGTGGCAGCCGCCATTTTCCGCTAGTCCCGAAATGTGCCCCAGACTACGTCCTTATATACGCAAACTCCTCGTTTAAAGTTATGTCAGCTATTTTTCAGAGCAACTTTTTGAGAGCATTGACTATTTATCCCGGGTAAGGGGGTGGGGACAGAGAAGAACTGACCGAAGATACAATATTTAATGAGATCACCTAATCCAATATTTAACATTACATTTAAAATATACTGCCACGCCTTCATTTACTCTCTATACTACAAGGCTATGAGGACTAAGGTCGGTATAATTCACTCCCTCATAACCATTGCAGTTTGGGCAGGGCTTTAGTTTTCCCATTTCTAATAATTGGTGTTTTATTATATTATTGTGTATGTAATGTGAGTGAGACTGTCTTCTCTTGTGATGACTAGGTATGATCTGTTGTGCATGGAAGGTCTGACCAGAGGATTGCTCGTCTTCCTCAACAAGTAAGTCCAGAGATTCATCAGGGTTTTTCGCTAGGGGGGGGGGGGGGGGGGGGGGGATTTTGTAGAGTCACAAATTGCTATTGAAGGACCAGAACTAGACAGTTAATGGTTTTGAAGAATTGTTTGCCATTTTAAGAGAAACTAGCAATAGAGTAATTAAGCTATAGTTTTTCATACTTGTACTGATCATTATTTTTTTCATAAAAAATTTTCAATCAGGGTAAAAAAAAATTAGGAGTGGGGGAGAGAGAATTTTGTAAAGTTACAAGAAACCATTTAACCGCATGACTAGTGAGTAGTGAGTACCCCCCCCCCCCCCCCCCCACACAGTGGTGCTGGATGTACTAACTTTTGCTAATGGAGTAGCATAAGGTATTTTTATTGTCCTCTTGGTTTGGTTACGTCAACCCGCTTTTTTCTAGCTGGTGTTGCTGACGATGCTTTACCAACCAGGCTCAGTTAGCACACAGTTGCCATCAACCTGATTCAACATTATGTAGCAACCACAGGCAGTATCATTGACGACACTTTACCAATCCATACTGATGACACTTTACCAACCCGCCTCGGTTCATGAATTATTGATGAACACACACACACGCACACACTATCATCGTTACTGACAGCAAAGTGCGAGAACTAGAAGGTGTTATTCAGTTGGGATTAAAAAAAGTAGGGAGGAAGGAAGTAAAATGAGTTTGGGAGGGGACGGGGGGGCACTGATTGTAGGGGGCTTCCCATTGTGTGTATGACACCTGTTGATACACGCTCCTTCACCACGTGTATTGTACAGAGCCTGTCTAGCCAGGCTTGCCTTGTTACTTGTGTTTGTTTGTTTGTTTACTGCAGATTAGGAGCGCCTCGTTACACTGCGGTTCACCCCAAGAACGGCCCCACCCAGAGACTCATTGTAAAGCCTGAAGTGAGTTTCATAAATCTTCACCAATTGTACTTTATATAGACACTAGTGGTGATGATACCTTACCCAATGCACCAGTGGTGATAATCATGCCTATGCACCAGCAGTGGTGGTGATACCTTACCCAATGCACCAGTGATAGTGATACTGTACCTTATGCACTAAGATGACAGTTTCCATTTTACAGTTTATTTCAATACATTCATAATCCTGCTGTTTTGCTATGTCCTGTGTACATCAGACATCTCAGGTACGTCCTGTGGGTTTGGCGGCAGTTTTGCGGAACATAACCTTCACTCAGGTCAGTCACGCACACATTTACAAATCTGTGGATGGACTTACTCGTTCAAATTTTCTGTTTTTTTGTTTTTGTTTTTTTTTTTGTTTTTGTTCGTTGTTTTTTGTTTTGTTTTTCTTCCCTCGCAGGAAAGATACGACAGCTTCATTGATTTACAAGACAAGCTCCACCAGAACATTGGCAGGTGATAATGGGTGGGTGTGGCTTTCAAAAGGAAGCAGTTATTTATCACAGTACTGTTTGGAATCAGGTCACATGACATTGTATGTAGGTCATGTGACACTATGTTAGAGTCACATGACACTTTGCATTTGACTATCTGGATTGATATTTGAAGCATCACGCATAATATTGTATTTTGTGATGTCTCTGTAGGAGGCGTCGGCTAGTCTCCATAGGAACACACGATCTGGACACAGTTGAGGGACCCTTTACCTATGAGGCTCTGCCTCCTGAGGACATCAAGTTTGTTCCTCTCAACCAGGTCAGTCCTCCTGTCAGTCTGTACTTCATTACTTCAAGCCAGCTTGATTGAACCACACCCACCACCACAGTCATTGTCTTCATTACTTCATCCATGACTAATTGAGCGGTATTCAGTTTGTTCAAATATTATTATTATTATTATTACTACTACTACTACTACTATTATTGTTGTTGTTAATGTTTTATTGTGGTTTTTGCTGTTTTTTTAATTTTATATTTTATCATGTTTTATTGATGTTTTATTATCGTTATTGTTGATGTTTTATTGTTACAATTATTATTATTATTATTGTTGTTGTTATTAGTACTACTAATATCATTACAAGTGATACTATTTTTCCCTCAGACTAAAGAATACACGGCTGTAGAAATGATGGAGCTGTATTCAGTAAGTATGCAGACGTATTCTTTCTGGCAGAAGTAGTCATGACAACTGAGTGTGTTGTGTTCTTACAGAAAGATAGTCACTTGAGGCACTATCTCCCCATCATTCGAGACAAACCGGTTTATCCAGTTATCTACGACAGGAACAGGGTCGTCCTCTCCATGCCGCCCATCATCAATGGTATGTGTTCCTCTAGATCTGTCCTGTCTCCATGCATCTTTGGTTACTTGTTGTTTTTAATACCCAGCTATGTAAAGCTATTTATTTGTTTTTTAATTATTTATTTATTTATTATTTTATTTATTTTATTTATTTATTTACTTATTGTTTCATTTATTTATTTACTTATTATTTTATTTATTTATTTGCTTATTATTTTATTTATTGTATGATTTATTTATTTATTTACTTATTATTTTATTTACTTATTGTTTGATTTGTTTAGTGTTTTATTGTCAACCCCATGGTAATACAGGAGCAGGAGAACCAGTAGCTATGTGTGTATCCAACAGAGTATATCTTGTTTGCTTGTATTCTGTTTCCTAGGCAACCATACCAAAATCACACTGAATACCAAAAATGTCTTCATAGACATCACTGCGCTGGATCTGACTAAGGTAAGGATCATCACAAGCTAATTGCTCACACATGACAACTAAGATATTCGTGAGATTGTTCAGTAGCAATATCACAGCTGTTGTAGGTTTAGAGAGGAAGTGTGCTTTAATTTAAAAAAAGGTGACGTTGATACAAATGTAGTCTACTGAGACTGTAATGGTAAAAGTTTTGTAGTAATTGTGTTATTTTAATCATGTGACTGACGACTGTCCTCCTGCATAGCATCGTCCTTCGTTACTGCCAATGCCTGTAGGATTAGCTGCATCTAGTTAGCCTCCATCGCTGGGAGTCTTACATAAGAGACTGAGATCAGGCCACGTGTACGAGTAGGCTATCAAATCTCCAACTCCCAGCAGACTAGCCTAGTCACTATAGATGTGAAGCAAATGGCTAGCCTTGATAGTGTATATTTATTGTTTGTTTGTTTGTTGTTGTGTGTACAGGCTAAGATAGTGCTGGATATTCTAGTGGCTATGTTCAGTGAACATTGTGAAGAGCCTTTTACGTGAGTCACATGACTATCACATGACATCACATGCATTGTCGCATCTAGACTCACACTTGTGTGTGTATATGCATGCAATTCTTGCATGAATGAATTATAGCATGTGTTGGTGGTAATATTTAGAGTGGAGTATGCAGAAGTGGAAAATCCAGATGGTACTGTACAGTTGTATCCGGTAAGCTTGGAATGAATGAATGAATGAATGATTGAATGAATGATTGAATGAATGAATGATTGATTTAATAAAGGAATGAATGAGTGGGTGAATAAATGATTGGATGAACAGATGATGGATTATTGATTTTTGTTCTATATGAGGGAATTTGCTAGACGTACGAATTAAGAATAACAGATGAATATATGAATGTTCGCAAGTATATAACGAGCTAATATAACATTTGATAACAAGTGTAATTGAAATTGTTATTTGAGTTCTAGTATTGTTTTTTTTTTTTTTTTTTTTTTTTAAAGAGATGATTTTATTTTAATTAGTGTGATAAACAGGGTTTTCCTCATTTAGGAGCTCTCCTATCGTAAAGAGACTGTGACGGTGGATTCCATCAATCGAGCAATCGGTATCAACCAGTCGAGTGAGGAGATAGCTAGCTTGCTTACTCGGATGTGTCTGAAGAGCGAAGTGTGTGAGGATGGCGCCACGGTAACCGTGGAAGTGCCGCCCACCAGAGCTGGTAAGTGGTGGCCCTGTTGAATTGGATAGTATTACTAAAACAATGAAGAACATCACACTAGTCAGTTAATGGTCTCACCTCCTCTTCCACTTCCTTCCTTTATCCTCCTCCTCCTCTTCTTTCCTTCCTCCCTCTCTTGAATCCCTGTCATGGTGTGTGTGTGTGTGTGTGTGTAGATGTTATCCACCAGTGTGACATCATGGAAGATGCCGCCATTGCCTATGGCTTCAACAACATTAAGAGGACTATCCCCAACACCAACTGCACAGCTCATCAGGTAAGGTGTGGCATAACAAAATAGACAAGGACTACTAAAATTGGCCACATTCGTTTCTTTATTCATTTATTCATCCAGCTGTTTCCAAGCTGTTTCCAAACTTTTTCCAAACTTTTTATTTTTTTATATTTTTTTAAAGCTTCCAGTTAACAAGCTGTCCGACCATCTCAAGGCGGGTGTGGTTCAGGCTGGATTTACGGAAGCTCTCACGTTTGCTCTAGTAAGCTTGTTTCTCTAGATCATTCTGTTGTGTTTTAACTGGGCTAGTGAACTAGCTGTATAGTTTTATTCCTTTAATCTGCAATTAGTTGTTCATCCCTATGGTTACTTAGTGTTAGCTCTTTCTTCTTCAGTGTGGTTCTATGTTAGTGAAGTGGGTTTCTTTTGTCTGCTCTTCTAGTGTTCCCGTGACGATGTAGCCACAAGGTTGAGGAAAAAAATTGAGGACATTCCAGCAGTTCATATCAGCAACCCCAAGACTTTGGAATTTCAAGTTAGCAGAGATGATGATTATGATGGTGACTATGATAATGATGATTATGACTATGATTGTGATTATGATGATGGTGACTATGATTATGATGATGACTATGATTATGATGATGACTACAATTGCTGTTTGTTCAGATTGCGAGGACCACTCTCTTGCCTGGCATTCTCAAGACTATAGCTGCCAACAAGAAGATGCCTCTTCCTATGAAGATATTCGAGGTGTCAGACATCGTGCTCAAGGACAGCAAGAAAGGTGAGTTCAAGGATTCTGTCCATTTATTGTTGTAGAACCTGAAAACTTTGCACTATTGTCAGGCCAGCAATATGGTAAAGGGTCCGGATCACCAGACTAGTTATCATCATTGTATTATTGTTGCTGTTGTTATTGCTGTTGTTATTATCACCACCTTGTTTACAGACGTAGGAGCAAGCAACCATCGACAGCTCTGTGCCGTCTACTATAGTAAAACTCCCGGATTTGAGGTAAAGGGTTTCCTCAGTCTAATTGAGAGTCAGAAATATTGAACTCTGGCACCATCAGCCATTGTTTGAGTTGCACAAGTTTCTCTCACTTCACAATTAGTGCTTACAGATATCCTTCAGTACCTTGGTAAAGACCCAAGTTAGACATGATTGGTTGTGTGAGGTGATCACACTTTTAACTTGTGCTACTTTAATGCACATCTATTAATTTGATAATGTACATTTCACTGTTGTTTGGTCATGCATGATTTATAATCTTGCTTCTCTGCTCATAGAATTTGATTTAGCTAATTGTAGTATATTAACTTCCAAAAACTCTGGACGGGGGGATTTCGGTCTGCCCCCCTCGTTATGAAGCATATCTTTATCTTTCCCTAGTGAGTTTACTTTGTCACTAGTTGGTGTATTCAGTTCATCTTTCCTTAGCCTCTGTGTTGCATGCAGTTGATATTTGAAAGTTATGGCACCAGTCAACTCTTTGTTTTTTATTCCCTCCTCACTGATTAGCTCAACCCTCAGGTGGTTTATTATGTGTAATGCCTCCAGGTGATTCACGGACTGTTGGATCGGCTAATGCAGCTGCTGGAAGTCCCCTTTACTAAGGATGGTTCAGGGTACTACATTAAAGCTAGCACAGGTGTGTGTGTGTGTGTGTGTGTGTGTGTGTGTGTGTGTGTGTGAAAGAGAGAGATGGTTGCTATAATGTATGGAAAGCTTATTGTCCAGAAATGGAGCGTGCTGCATGTATTTAAATCTGGTAAGGGTCACCAATATAAAACTACTTGTTTGTGCACATGGTATATGACTGACTCAGTATTGAACGAAGACAGAAGTCACGGGCATTTCTCACTTCATACATATGTGCCACACCCCCTTTATTTGCACAGGGGTCTGGTGGCTATAAACCTGCAGTATATGCTCTTTCTTCTCATTCAAAGTTTGTTTATTTCTTTAGTTTTTGTTCGTGTCCTAGCTATCTGGTCGTGTGCAGTAGCAGTTTGAGTATGTTGTAGAGCATGCTAAAATCATGTCTCTCTAAGCAGTGTCTCTTTTTTATCAACCTCCACTAATGAGAGGGGTCTCCCAAGAGGGATTTGCAATTTTCAGCTAAATCAATTAGTGTGTGCTAGTAATGTTGATCGTCAAAGAAGAAGGGGTGTGGTTAAAGGTGTGGTGTATGTTTAATGTTATCTGTTGTTATGCTGTGTGCATGTTCCATCAGATCCCACTTATTTTCCTGGGCGGTGTGCCGATGTCGTGGTAAAGGGTCGTCAAGTCGGCCGCTTGGGAGTGCTGCACCCACACGTGCTGACAGCATTCGAGTTGAACATGCCAGCGTCGTGTCTGGAGCTAGATGTGGAGACGTTCCTGTGATAACAGAACGGCAGCAAACTCAATTTAATCACATCGACCTGAACTAGTGTTTTTCTTTTTTGTTGTTGTTGTTGTTTTGTTTTTGTTTTGTTTTTTGTTTGTTTATTTTTAATTATTCAAATAGGATTTACTTTTTACATGTGGCAAGTAGAAAGTACATCGCAGAGAGCTAGACAATTGTGTGGAAGTGTGTGTGTCCATAGTTCCTGTGGAATAATGATAGTGAAGCCTACAAGAACTTGTGTAATGAATAAATCATTGTTGAATACAATGGCAACCAAACTGAAGTGTAGGTCACTTGGACATCATTCCTCCAAGCTGGCAAGATGTCCACACTGTATTGATGTATTTTTTGCAGGTGCTCGTAACATTAAGGTGCAAATGTTGAGATTTCTGTTGGAGCTGGGGCAATCTTCAAATTGAGCATGAAGTCACTGCACACAGCTGGTCATGAGGAAGTCCAACCCCACAAATAATCTACAATAATAGAAAACCCACAGATCTCGGGAGAGCTCTGAATCCTGCCTCTATGGAAGTGACGTAATGTGTTTACGGCTGTGAAACCTGCACAAGACCCACGGTACCTATTCTGTTCTAAGAACTACCTGTTACAATGATTAGTGCCTTAATCTCTCAACAGCAACAACCAGTCTAAGTTTACCTACTTGAAAAGACAGAATCTGGTGGAGTTTATCTATTTTATTTTGTCTTCAATTTTGCTTGTTCATTTGTTCTATTTAACCTGTCACTGTGTTAAGCCTTGCGTTTTACACACATCTATTAAAATTTACTAAAGACAAAAACTTAAACTAGTAATGCACCAGCAAAACCGCATATTATTGAATTCTAGATAATACATTGTTGGACACTTTACCAGTGAGACACCTTACCAGTTAGGCTGAATGACATCAAAAGTATGTATAAAACACTACAGCTGCAAAAGTAATGAGCCCGCCCCATTCTCCCATTCTGTCTACATTCTCGTGTGCCAATGTTTCATGAAATACCATTTGAATTGCCAAAAAAAAACACAAGTTAAAATAAAAGCTACCCTTTCACATAAAAATAATAATAAACACATTGAGCTCATGATGATAAGAATGAGTGAGACAAAAATGAAATATTTTAAAATGAATAAAATAAAGTGAATTTATAAATACAGGTTATTGTGCACCTTGCTCTATCTGCATGCTCTTTTCCATGAGCCAGAGAGCCGCCCGGTCCACTTTCTGCTGGCAGTGCAAAAGCGCTCTGGTGCAGTCGTCCTCGGTGATATTGGGAAGGAGCATGCCCAGTAGGTGTTGGACGCGGATGTAATGCTTGGCATGCTCCACGTCGTAGTTCTCATGAGACAGAGCGAACGTGAGGATATCCGGGTCACACTCGCTGAATTCTTCGTCTGCCAACATCACCTTCAGCTTCATCCCTTTCCGTCCTTTGTCAATGTCCACCTTCACATTTTCTGGTGACAGAGGTGGAGGTGGTGCGGGACGTTTAGACTTGCTGGTGGGTGTGGCCTCAGATGTTTTGGACGCAACTCCTGCTGACTTAACTGGTAATACTATTGGACTTTTACCCTTTGGTTTGCTCATAGAATCCAGCATCGTGTAATCTTCCTCCTTGATTCTTGTATCCTTTATTATCGGCTGGTATCTCACTCGTTCGAGAGAGCCCCCTTTTCCCATGTCTCGACTAGCTGCCTGATTTGTTATGGGGTTGCGCCCAGTGAACTCGATGATGGACTGATAGTCGTGAGGCTTGTCCACGGACTGAATCTGTATGGGCTGGTATAACAGAGTGTTCGCTCTGTTACTGCCAGCGCCACTACGATCTGGGTTGGTGCTCACCGCTGAAAGAACAGTGTAGTGGGACATAGAGGAGGAGCCTGAAAATGAGGAGGAAGTTTCTTGAGAGGGACTCACTGTGTACTTGTTGTTGCCCAGTTCTGGCGAATCGTCCTGGCTGGAGGTAAGGATGGATGTCATTTGCCGGGAATCAACATCTTCGTACTGTGGATTCACCGCTAGAAGACCTTCGCTTATGGTGGCTGTTACTGAGGAGTGTCCTTTGTTCGGGCTCGTCAGTGGAGATGCAGAGAAGAGGCGGACCCTCCGAGGCACAACGGGTTCGTCGTAGTCTTGAGGCGCTGGCTTGTCTCCTTTACCCGGTGAGGACGGAGTCAAAGATGACGAGGAAGGGCTGGACGATAACGAGGCTGCACTGCTACGACGTCTTGACGGCTTCAGGGGAGGGGTGGGGGCGGGGTTTAGTGGAAGTGGGAGAAGCGAGTTCGATGCTTTGTCCCAATCGTCGTCCATCAAATCTCTTCTCTCCATAGGTTTACCAGAACTCCACGAACGAGGCACGTCGTAATGAGCTGGTACACCAGGCGGCCTTAATTTGAGAGGACTAGAGGGGCGGGGCGGGCTGGTGATGTCGCTTCCTTCTATGCTGCTCCTGTCTCCGATTCCCGGAGTGTTCCTGTGCGTGAAACTCGGACTGTTATCCCCGACCAAGTTTTTAACGAATGAATCTTTAAACATGGAAGACAGCGGACCTGTGGAATTCCTGCGGGGAGGTGTGGTCATCAAGGACTCGAGCCCTTCCTTCATCCGATCTCTCGGTGTGGGCGGGAGAGGAGGAGGAGACGTGGACGGCAGCTCAATGTTGTCGTCTGACTCTTGGCTCTTGCTGGGCTCTAACGTGAACAAACTTGACGAGTCTTCTAGAGTCAACGAGGGCTTGTTCATCCTGATCTTCGGTAAAGGTCTCAGAGGTACAGCGGGAGAGTTTCTCTTCATATCGGCCGCAGCAGAAACAGCTGCACCACTGCTCGACCTGGGCGGCACAGTGGGGGGTGCCTTGTTGTTGGTAGAGTCGGTCGTAACGAACTCCAATGCTGCTGTTGTCGTGTTGTTGCGCTGGCGCGTCCTGGGAAGAGGCTGAGGAGGCTGTAAAGGTGGAGATGATACGGTCACGCTCCTGTCTTTCACTGTTGGTTTTGGCGAAGAAGAAGCAACGTCTTCTTTACTATCCGAGAATCGTCCCATGGTTCTGATAGAGCACGACTGCATCGCCACGTAGGGGCTGAGCTTCCTGGCAGCTTGGGTGGTTTGCGCGGCCTGCTCATCGTCGATCTGAGGTGGGCGTATCTCCTGCAGTCGAGGCGAAGTAGATGTATCTGGTGAAGCAGAGCTGTTGCCCTCAAGGCCTGGCCCGGTGCTGGGGAGCACTTCGATGTCAACAGTTCTTCTCATGGAGACATACTGCTCGTCCAGGGTCTGAGCTTGATCATCGTCGTGGTGATTGAGACCGATCAGATCATCCAAGGCCTGGTCCGTGATGAAATCCAGGTGATCCAAGGATGGGGCGCCCCCATAATCTTCTCCCAAATCGCCTGAGGACCCTGTGGGTCTGATTGAGACCGGGGAAAGGTAGGACTCTGGTCGCATTAGGTCACTGAAGGGTGATCGTGGGTCCTTTGAAGACGGCGAGAAAGGGGCGTGTGTGTCGGGTATATTAGCAGCTGGATGACCTATCAAAACAGAAGGAATAAAGAAGGCCATACTGGCGACCATAACCAACAAAATGGTGGATGCCAGTAGTAGTCATTGCCCAACAACCCGCCCACCAATCTCAATATGCACAAGCTCGAGTCATTAACAACAAACAGTAGAACTCCGCAGTTGTCATGCTTAAAAGACCACACCCACTAGATTTTCGCATTTTTTAAGGGGGGGGGGGAGGAATTTGAGTGTAAAAACTAAGTTACGTTTTAGTTTGTTTGCAAAGAAAATAATCAAACTAAGCATAAGAGGAGAGCTACTGCCAAAGTGGGCTATTTTTCAAATGGGATTTCTTTAAAAAAAAAAGGGGTTATGGAGTCAAAGTCACCGGAGAAGTCCCAGGGTTCCAAGAGGTCCTAGAAACGGAAAAGTTCTGCCGTCTCTTCAGTGGAATTTTTTTAGATAACTAAGTGATATCGATGTATACAGATGAGAGATTTTTTAAATTTTAGATTACGAAATCAAGAACATTAATATTGATGACACCTTACCTTGTCTAGGGCTTGGACTTCTTACATCCAGCACTCGTTTCTGCAGCAAGCTGGGAGAGGGCGTGGCAGGCGGAGCCCACTTTACTTCACTAAGAAAATATACGAATCATAATTAACACTTTCACAGAAGCAACTTACTAAAAGGGAGTGTGGTGCGGAGATAACTATTGGTCTATGTGTGCAAACCAGTAACAACAGGCAGCTATACACAGTATGTATGTGTGTGTGTGTGTATGTATGTTTGTGTTTATATATGTATGTATATATATATGTATGTTGTGTGTATGTAAGTATGTGTGTATGTATGTATGCATGTGTGTATGTATGTAGGTGTGTGTGTATGTATGTATGTAGGTGTGTATGTATATATGTATGTATGTATGTATGTATGCATGTCGGTGTGTATGTATGTATGTATTCTTGTATGTATGCGTGTGCTCATGCAGCTACTGATATAGCAGGTCATGCTCATCGATTGTTATTTGGGAGCTTAGCTTGCCAATCAGATACAAATAATTAAGTCCACAAACTTGCACGAGTTAATGGTGAGAGATTTCAACTCTTCATTTATAAATATTAACAAAACTTCAACATCCACAGAACAAATTTTTTTTAAATTACACTCAGTGTAATTCATCCCTTTTCCTCCACACTATAAGCATGTGTTAAAAACTTACCTGTCATGGACATTGTCAGACACCCACTTGCTACCATCTCGCCTGACGTGGACCATAAGCTCCACCTCCGTAGGCGAGCCTATGGTGATATCGGACACGTTCATTGTGCCAGCTGTCACCTTGGCTTTGATGTCGTCAATAGGATTCACGACTTCAGAGATGATGTCTGTGCTCACTAAACCACACGAACCGTTTGCCTTCATACCATAGAGCCAGTCAGAGTTAGGTCTGTAACAAGGGGAGGAAAAGTTAATTCAAATTCAATCTTTTGTGTGTGTGTGTGTGTGTCACTAAAACTAGCATCTAGTGTATGTTCTCTTGTGTGTTAAGGGTGGCCGCACACCGCCTACGCAATTTTGTGTTGATGGTTGCTATGCACAATTACTACTGTTGTATACTTACAGGGGCTTCTCCGCTACAACACAAGGACGAAGTACCTGCTGAAGGTGTCGCCCATTAATTTTACAGCGAATCTGGAGGAAATATCGGGGCCCTGTTATAAAACTTTGTATAGCACTTTTTTTGGAGCGGTGCGGTAGTTGGAGCTCCGCAATTTGGTGCACTACTAGCCAAGCCTACACTCTACTGCAAGACAACGAGTTCTTCTCTATTTCAATATTACTTTATGATTTATTCGCATTATTTATAAAATATTGAAAAATTCAATTTGTGGTGCAGTTCATTTTTTAAGGTTTACCCATGTGTAAAAAAATTGTCATTCTCATTATTAGATTCCAAGAAAAACTGATACAAATTTGAAACTTTAATTCCACTCGCAATTCTTAAGAAATAGCCCCCCCCCCCCCCCCCCCATGTTACTACTAGTAAGCAAGCAATTTTTTTTCAGTTGGTTTGAATTGGTTCTAAAAAGAGCCCACCTATATCAAGAGTAAAACATCAATACAACAATAACAAGAGATTCGGAAGAGAGAGCAGTTTCTTGGAGAATGTCCGAGGTGAAGGTATTAGATCTGCGCAGCTTGGGAAGTCTTCACTCCTCAGAAATTGAACCTGCTGGATCCATCCGCTTGAGTTCAGATGTGCAGAGCCCAGAGAACGGCTACAGGAGGAGAGGCAGCCTGGTGCACCTTGCCGCGTGAGCTCAGATGACATATGGAGTGTTCCTGTAAACGGCTATGAGGCAACATGAAGCTAAATTAAAGACACCACATCTTCGCAAAGTATACTTCTGGTACTAGTGCGTGATTGTTTCTGCTCGCGTATTATCGAATGGTGGGGTATTGGCGGGGAATAAATTAATGTCTGGATCTACGGGCGGTGCGCATTGCTATGTGCGGACACCCTTAACCCGTCTATTGTCATACACTTGGTATTGCATTTTTGGTAGTTGGTATTTTTTTTTTTTGGTGTTTTTATAAACCAAAGAAGAGTGAATAACAAGAGAATGAAATATTAGTGATAAGTGGTTTATGATCACTTTTAAAGTAGACTGTCCAATGATTAGCATTTAATAATAGAAAACATAATACAATTATATATAAAAATTAACTTAATTTAGTTTTCTAAAGTAGCTAACTAAAATTGTCTGAAATAAATATATTCCCTCTGTAGAGGTCAAAGGTTGAAACCATAAGCATAATTTTCACTATAATATCCTTAACACACCTGGCATTTGTAGTCCCAAAGGGTTAATTTTCGTCTTGCTTCTCAGATTACTACAATTATTGTAGTCCCAAAGGTTAATTTTCGTCTTGAAGCAAGACGAAAATTAACCGTTGGGACTTATACAAATGCCAGGTGTGTTAAGGATTTTAGAAGAACAGCTAATACACTGAAAGATCAATTCACTCACTGAAAAAACATCCTAGTGAGAAGGAAGTTCACGCCCAGCTGAACCACGCCCAGCTGAACCACGCCCAGCTGAACCACGCCCAGCTGAACCATGAGTACTTTAGGCAGCCACTGGGTATTACAGGTTAGAGTAGTATGGTCAGCTGGAAATCTTATAGGCAGCTGTACACTATACCTATCTATCTCTAGAATGGTGTGTAATTAGAATAGGGCTGCATACAGAAAACTAATTTAGGAGGGGCAAAAAACTACTTTCTTAAATTTTAGTAGGCAATGAAAGTAAACTACAGAGTCTGATATGTAAGTGACCCGATAGCTTTTCTTGCAGTGTGTATCTTGAAACATACACAAAACTACTCTATGATTTCAAAAGGCAAAAAGTAGTGTTAAGAGGGTTTCTAGGGTGGGTGAAGGCTTTTCTAGGTTGGGGGGGGGGGGGGGGGGGGGGGGGATACTTACTTTCACCCCCCTTAAATGCAGCCCTGTTTATTGTGTACGGAAAATATGAGTATATAGGCGTATTTCATTTCACTTGAGCTTAACACAAACAAAACAGTAATTAATTTGTCATTTGATCATTTATGCATGTGTAGAAACCACAACAATTGTAGACCACTAGCCAGTGCATTAGAGAGGTCCTAGGTAACCAACATAGAGGGCCATTACAAGAACTACATCTGCAGTGGCGTAGGAAGGGGTGGGGCTCTGGAGGCTGGAGCCCCCCCCCCCCCCATAATTTTGGGGCTCGATCAATCTAACGAGGTGATTTCTCACATGAATACTTTTAAACCACAAAAAAGAAAACCCTTAGCGCCCCCCCCCCTCCCCCCACATACCGAAACATCTTCCTACACCACTGACTGTTTGCAATGAACATGTACGTATGTATGTATGTATGTATGTATGTATGAAATCCAACCAAGTGTGTGATAGCATATTTCTAGACTTACCTGTCAATGATGAATATGAGTTCCCCGTTCTTGAAGGTGAGGTGGCTCGGGTCGCCATGGTCACTGCAGGCCTTGGTGGCTCGCACTTGCCTTGGGGGAAGCTGAATAAACAAACACATGCACATACACAAGTCACACTTGTGCGGTATAGTACAGGAATACAAACACAGAAAGTTATGAGGCGAGAAATAACTCCAGCCCGTCTTCAACATACATAGTTGGAGTCTCAAGAGAACTTCACTCTAACACTTCACATGTATCCAATGATTTTTACATGCAATATAACTAGAGTTCGAGCTAAGATGGCTATCTTAATAAATTAACAATGACGATGATGATGACGATAATAAGTAACAATAGTAATAGTAATAATAATAGTAGTAGTAATAATAGTAGTAATAATTGGCGAGCGAGCGAGACACTCTCAAGGGTAACACAATTGAAAATCGGGGATGTTTGTTTGTTTATATATGTGTGGACATACGCATGTCATTTTGTACTTTGACCCTCACGTATTTTTGTGTTCGCTCCGTGTTCGACCCTGTCCCAAACTTCACTAAATGGAATCCTCCGGTTTAGCGATCATTACCCGTATCACCTTAGAAATTGAATTGTTTACCACTTTCAAATTCTTTTGCAAAAGTATTGTGCGTTACAACTACTACTAAGAATATCACAAAGAAAAAGTTTAAATAACATGACTTGATTTTGTTGCTTCTTTTTCAATTCAAACAGTTGCGGGGAGCGGTTACTATGGCATTGAATCTCCTTTACCGTATATACGTAATTTAAAAACTCGACTTTAGCTTGAGTGTTAGTAGTTAAAATCAATCGTTTAACAATAGTGTAGTTTAAAGCTCGCTCGCCATTTGTGCTCAAGCACACCACTAGTAATTGGCGAGCGAGCGAAGCGAGCGAGACACTCTCAGGGGTAACTCAATCGAGATTTCGCTATATTTATTTATTTATCTGTTTATGGGGTACGTGAGACCTCTGTTTTCGCCCGCGCTTCTAATTACGTAAGTTAGGTAAAGCGTTCACAGTTCCAGTATTTTTCAATTAACGAGCTCTGAGAATCCTTAGTGGCGGTGGTAAGTCAATGCGCTCTTTGTCATGGTTATAAGCCGTGGCAACAGTATTTACTTGAAAATACATTGTCCACTATACTACTGCGAAGGTAAGTCTGTGTAGTGCATGTCCAGTTGTGTCAAAGCATTGTGTGTTACAACCACTACTTAGCTAAAGAATATCACAAAGAAAACTTTTAAACAACGAGTATTGTTTGGTTGTTGTTGTTTTCCTTCCAAGCAGTTGCAGAGAGTTGTTACTATGGCACTGAAATCCCTTTACCCTGTATGCTAAATTTAAAAACTTGACCTTATTTTCAGTAGCTTCAGTGTTAGAAGTCAAGATCATTCATATAAAAATAGTATAGTCTTTAGGCTCGCTCGCCATTTGTGCTCAAGCACATCACTAGTAGTAATAGTAGTAGTAATAGTATAGTAGTAGTAGCAATAATAATAGTAATATAGTAATAATAGTAATAGTAGTAATAATAATAGTAGTAATAATAATAGTAGTAATAATAGTAGTAGTAGTAGTAGTAATAGTAGTAGCAGTAATAGTAGTAGTAATAATAGTAATAATAATAATAATCACTCTTCCACTATTTCAAACATTCTCAATATCCACCTACCAACTCACCAGCTTCAGTCTCTTGTGAACCTCCGCAAAGGAAGGTCTGTCCTGCGATTTGTGTGCCCAGCAATCCATCACCAGCTCAAACACATCGGCTGGACACCGCTCCGGCCGACCCAGACGGTCGCCTTCCGTGAGCTTGTCCATAATCTGCAGCGGACCCAGGCCCTGCCAGGGGACATTCCCCAGGGAAAACACCTCCCACACGCACACACCGTAACTCCACACGTCAGAGGCCGTGGAGAAGCAAGCGTGAGTGAGAGCCTCCAGCGGAGTCCTGGAATGCGAGGTCAAGTACATGTGGTTAGTATAAGTACACCGGTGAGTAGATATTCACAAGTACACAAGATGAGTATATTCAAAAACAACAACAATAACAACAACAACTACATTAAAGACAAAACAAGGTACTTAATCCAACTGCACCGTGAGCAGATATTCACAAGTACACGAGATTTGTATACAAAACAACAACAACAGTAATAACAACAAACACATCAAGGACAGTGTGTGAAAGACGTGACAAAATATTTCGTTGTTTTCTTTTATGGCTTTTATTTACTCGCCGCCCTGAACTATGTATGCTCACACACATACACACACTGTATATACATTGTCTAATGATTGCTTCAGCAAGTGAAAGTAAATTTTCAATGCTAGAATGAAAAACATACACATGTACGCATCTGAGTGAAGACATGAAAGAAGAATCAGAACTCTTGTTATTCTAATACACGTAAGACTACTAGCTGTACACTTTTATAAACCAAGCTGAAAATGTAAAAAGTCGTACAGATCAAAGCACTACGGGGAACACTTATTAATTAATCAAAGCCGGAAGGAAAAAGCACAAACACACACCACAGAACAACAACAACAAAAATACAAACTTAAAGCTCGGGTGAGCATTGGATCCCCACACTATAACTTTACTGACCAAGACAGTAGAGTTAACTACTGTAGTTCTGGATTTCTTTCAAGGATGGTAAAGGTGCTTAGAAAAGATTGGTTTCATATTTGGTTGAAGTAATTTCGATTCATATAATTTGGACTTTTGTCAACATTTTTGATGCGTGGGCAATAACCACTCTGGGAATACAGGAGGAATACAGGAGTCCCAAGTAAGGTTGGTTATCTAAATTGCATTTGCTAGACTTTGGCCTGGTGTACACAACACATTACTACAGAAAATAAACAGTACTCTACTACACACACACACACACACACACACACATGCGCGCGCACACACACACACACATGCGCACGCACATGCACACACACAACCATCAGTTATAGTGGACAAGAGTTTAACATGTCTCCATTAATTTCTTTACCATTGAAGCATTTCTTTCCACTAGTCCACAAATACAGCTTCTCTACCAAATATCGACCCATATAATAATAGCCCTGTTTCCCATCTGTTGAGTGCATGTTTAACAATACGAAACACGAGGTAAACAACACCTTACCAGGCCACGGGGATCTTGGTCGCCATGTTGGACAGCTTGTACTCGCTACTTTCATCAAGAGCACGTGCCATTCCAAAGTCACTCAGCTTGATCTGGAGAGAGAGAGAGAGAGGGATTTAAATTTTAAAGTTAGTGAGTAAGTGTTGGAAAAATAGTTCAAGCACTTAGTGCAAGTATGTTTAACCAATTTTTATGAAGTGCTTGATGGTACTTTCAAGCACTTTTGGTAATAAAAAAAAATCGCCTGTGCTTGTATTTGAGCCCAGAAATTCAAAGTGTTTAATAAGCACTTTCAATGTGCATGATGACAACTCATACATTGCATTAGCACTTGAAAGACTTAATGTTCATCAGATAAAATAAATAGTAGCACTTCATTAATAGTTAGTAATCGAGTGTGCAACGTGCTTGAGATTGTGCTTGAAAGCACTTTAAAAGTGCTTGACTGGGTGCTTAAGTGTTTAAGCTTCCGGCACTGTAGGAAGTGCTTGAACCCATCACTGATTCAAGTTCATCGTATTTTATTTTCGATATCTTTCAATAATAAAGAACAAGATCAATTTACCGTCACATAATTAGATAATCTAAAAGTTATTTAGTTTGTGAGGATGCACGCACATACATAGCTAGCATTAATACAACCCATATTCTAATTAAAGGAAAAAAAGGAAGCTTCAAAATGCACTTGGCTAACAAACGGAAGCCATACACTCTACTCCCTCCCTCACTCTCTCGCATGTGGTGGGATCTCTGATGTTAGTGCAGACAAAGAAAACTTCCAAATATACTCAAAAGTGCTAATGGTGGCCTATGTTTGTTTGTTTTCTGTCTTGTGTCGAAATATACCCTATCGACTATTGGTAGAGTAACAGTAAGGTAAGTGGGAAGTGGGCAGAAAGACATGAGGTAATAGACTGGGCTAACAAATGAACTACCAAATTAGGAAGGTTAGGAGGAGCCACACAGGAGGTGGGCTGTATGTCTCCCTCCTGGGTACATCCCTCTGTTATAACCATCTAGTATATATGAAGTCAGGGACTCTCATTATGTCTGATGATGTAATCACGAATTACTGAGAATAATAAGCCTAAAAGGTAGCCCTCCCTATTTCAATCACTTAACCACGACTAAACCTAGTTTGCACTTGAATTTTTCTTTTTTTGCTTATATTAGTTGTTGTTGTTGCCATTGTTGTTGTTGTTGTTGTTGTGTGTGTATGTGGAGTGGGTGTGGGAATGCATGTGAAAGCTGTTCACCAGCCTATCAAACTGAAGCTAAGAAGAATTAAATAACATAACGAGAATCCATATACATTATAATAACACATACAACAAATAACAAAATCGCACAACAACACTCAACACCACACCCCCTCTAGGCCAGACCACGCCCCCTCTCACCAAGTCGACATGTGCGAGCAGTATGTTCCTGATGGCCAGATCTCTATGGACGACTCTCCTACTCTCCAAATATTCCATAGCGTCCGCTATCTGCAGGGCATACGTGTAGAGCAGCTTCAGGCTGGACTTTGAACCTTCTTTCTTCACATACTCCAAGAGACTCCCGAATGGTGCCAATTCCTCTACCTAAGGTACATTTGTGTGTTTGTTTGCATGTAGCGGCACTTGGGATAAAAATAGAATCACTCAAGATACTAATAATAGCATGCACAGTAAAAATAGTAGCACACGTCTTTAATTAGAAACTAACACGTGTTATAATGTAGGATATGTGTTAAAAATTTGCACCTAAATACACGATATAATGTAATATATTCTAACATGTTGGATAACTGAACACCACGGAAAACGTATTATAAAAGCACTAATGAAGGGGCGTGGTCAAGCAATTATTTGAGTCTGCACGCACTACTATTAGATTTTGGGTGTTTAGTTTGGATAATTGAAGTTTGGATACCTGCTGTAGTGCATGAAATTGTTGTGTATTTGATCAGTCCAAATAAATAAGATATAAAACAATACGCTATCTTCCGCTGAATTCAATCAACAAAGCCCCGGAGCTACTGATAAGGGGGCGTGTATCATCTGATCAATCACCAAATTTAGAAACTCGAGCGTGTTTACTTCTAGGCTTTATTAAAAACATGGGAGGGTCGTAAACAATCTAAGTATCTTGCAATGTTATTGTGACAGTTGCAAGTTGACACACTCAAAACTCATAGCGTCACAACCGAGACTTAAAGTATCAACAGTGTATAGTACAGCAACATACACAAACATGCTGTACACACACAGCTCTCACTCACCTACACACATACAACCTCACACAGCATACCACACCACTACCCCCCCCCCCCCCCCCCCCCCCATCACTCTCAACTGAATAAATACAAGCATCCCAGCTGCCAGCTTATATTGCTTATCCTGTGTCCACTGTGGAGTCAAGTCACGCTCTTTTTTTCTTTCTTTTTCTTTTCCTTGCCTGATAACTATGGTGGTGACCATGAGCCACGAAGCTATGATTTTCACACGGTTACAAGCTTACCACATTGGTCATCATGACTACCTCAGAATGCTGCAGTTCCAGTGATTCTGACCAGAAATCCACTCCTTCTACACTCCAATGTCAATCACCACTCACCGAGCTTCAAATCTACCTTGGCATGAAAAATAGTTGAATCCTCAAGAAGAACGAAAATGGTCTCTTCGTTTGTGATATACACACAGCGTACTAAGCCTGAGGAGTGGGTTATGATATATTCAGTGAGAAAGGAAAATTAACCGGTCAGCTTGTAGACAGGAGATTCTTTTACCATACAAATCTCATATATTATGGGATTAACCCACTAATTCTAAGAGAAAGATTCCAGAGGACAGGTAGAGAGTCAGATATTACCAGTCATTTAAAAAGTATGATAGAGAAGAACACGCAGCTGGATCTTCATTTCCATGGAGGAAAGGGTTTATCAAATTTGAGTAATTATACCTGCATAATTATGCTAGCATAGCGTTATGCTCCTATGTTTAGGAAGGGCACTCATTATGGTTAAAATTACGCTCAAAATTATGAATAATTTGAAAATCTTACTGTAGGGTCAGAAGAAAAAAAACCACACCCAATTCGAAGTGTATGTGCTTCAGATAGAACATTTTCAATCTGGTTTTAAACATGGCCGCCTGTGCAATGTAGAGTCAATCTGAACTTTGTTCTGGCAGATAATCTATAGTTACATTCCAACTCAACTTTGCAGCTCTAAACTCTAACTGTAATAGCTGATACACACACACACACACACACACACACACACACTCACACACACAGATATGTTGCTAGTATATGCTGTCACACAGAATGTAGCCTGTTCATCAACTGTCATGTTAAGCTGACTGCTACATTCATGCATGTGGCATGCGTCTGATGCCATTCAAGTGTAAAAGAGATCTCTGTGTGTGTATGCGTTTGTATATGTGAGTATTCACATGTTTGCATGCTGTGTATCATTTGTATATTAGTCTCTTGGAATCTGCAACAATCCTAAACAAACACACACACACACACATATGCACACACATACATACGCATGATCATACGAAAATGAAAGGGACACTGCTACGATGAGTTGAATACACCGCATGTCACTCACACACACACACACACTTACCATCATGAAAGGCTCAGAGAGAACAATGCCATACAGCTGGATGATGTGTTTGTGGTTGAGCATGCTCATGGCATTGGCTTCTTTGATAGACTGCTCTAGTTTGCCATGGTTACTGAACAGAGTCTTTATCGCCACTGCAACCTAAAAAGTTGAGATAGAAATGTTGGGAAAAGATATTAAAGACAGAACTAATCACTGGTCACCACATGAATGGCAAATGTATCTAAGTAAGCTTATGGTATATTCAAGAGCTATAGGAAAAAATAAAAAATTGTGTTTGAGAAAAGGGAAAGTCCCAGGGTCTTACCCATCATACCTTTTAATTCAATTGAGAATTTGTGTGTGTATTATAAATATATAATGTATAATCACAATTGGCATATGTATTAAAAAATAATGGAGGGTGTTTGAACAAATTAGTTGGTGAATTTAAGGAATGCTCGCTGTACATCACTTCTTGAGTTGTATCAGTCTTGCCATACTCTTGAGTTTGCCACGGGATCATTCTGTCTTATTCCTACTTAATAGTAAAGCCTACCAAGTTAATAATGTTTTTAATATCAAAGAGGATGCACGCAAGCACACACACACACACATGTAATGCAGTATGAAATTAAAGAGAATGGAGACCTACAAGCATACATTTGGCACATGCAAACCAATGCATAGGATATCTCTGAGTGAAATACTATTGCAGTGCATAGTATACAGACAATACCACCAGTAAACTCACAGGCTTGCACTCACCAGAAGTCACTAGGATAACAACAACAAATATCCACACACTACATTGAGATGTAGGTAGCAGTCTGAACTACAGAAGTAGTACCAGAAGAAGATTGTTACACAACTAACTGATGGGGTTTAGCTTTGTTCTTCAGCAAAACTGAGCACGAGAGTAAGCTTAGGGAAACCCCAGGTCTAACGATCTTGTTGTCAAGCTATCGTCTTGGGACATATTGGCCTCCCTCTCTCCCACATGCAACGAGTCACTCGCTAAATACTGAGGTGAAAATGAAAACTGTGAGAAAATTGCATCTTGATCTCGAATAACATATACAACAAATATGTAATTCTTTACCTATTGGTCTTTGTTAAAATGGCCGACCTTACAAGAGATATTGTTGGGGGAAATGTGGGACTACACAGCTAGTATCAGAGCTGGACTATGACCTCTTAAAAATGTGTCCACAAATAAGACTAAATTACTCAAACGACGAACAATAGATTATGCATAATAATTTATTAGTAGTACTTTTATTGTTTGTAAATTTGAGCAATATCTTGTGGTGGAAAATCCTTAGCCGTTTGTGCATTAAAGCATAATCAGTCATATAATTAATTGACTCACGGCTAAGCTGCTGTATTAGTTATCACTGTGAGGCATAGGTAGCCAGTGCATACCTTCATCAGAAGTAAACAATATACAGATGAGGTTCAAATTAATAAAACAAACATTATCCAACACAGGGCCATTTCTTCCCATTCCTCATTACTGTGTATGTGTGGGTGTGTACAGGTACAAATATAATGTACTGTGTGTGTATGTATGTATGTATGTATGTATGTATGTATGCGTGTGTGTGTGTGTATGTATGAATACATGTATGTATGAATATATGTATGTATGAATATGTATGTATGTATGTATGATGTTAATACATGTGGTAGATTGAATGGTGAGATGTCTTTTGGGGGACACAAGATTGCAAACTGAAAATAACAATCCAACCAGGTACCAAAACTGATAAGCTGTACCAACAAACTAGATATAATACCAAGAAGTTAGGTATCTGACGGAAGAAAAACATGGCATTGATAGTATAGCTGGGACATGAATAACGACAACCAAATCTCACTGCAAGATCTACAATAGCACTTCTTGCTTTTTATTTCTTTCGTTTCTCTCTCTTTTAAGCTACAAGAGAAGTAAAACATTGCATGTGAAGTGAGCGAGTGAAATTTAAGCAAAAAAACATAAACTTTTTTTAACAGCACTCAATCTCTCTGCTGTTCTATTACTGCAACCATCCTAGCTGAAAATTTCATATGCCAATGCTGTTGAATGGACGCTGAACCAATCATAAATGTGTTTAACACTAAAGTTTTCATTTGCAACAAAAACAAGTATATAGTTGTGCAGTTTGACTTGGAGCTACAGTTGATTGATTGCTGAATCATACGTCTGTTAAAGTACAATTATGAAACGCAAGTGGGTGTAACATGCTAAAACTTACTACAAAGGTTAACTTAGTTAAAATATAATATTGTTTACATTCTTATTCATCAAGAGGTCGAAGTGTCAAGGAATCAGAGTAGCCCTTCACACACAGGGCTGAAGCTTCAAGCCAAAGACTCCCCCCCCCCCCCCCCCCCCCCCCTCTCCCCCCATTCTCTGTAATAGGATATAGTGGAAAAAATCCATTTAATAATGCGTTATCACTTGACTATATGAGTAGCTAGGGTTACATCTTGAGAAGGTCAACCCCATTACATACATGGTGAGTGACCTGGAGTGGGTCACAATGTAATTGCTTATTGGGAAGATATTGTTACTTTTGTTGTTTTTTGTACCAAAAACATCTTTAAAAATGATGCAGCTCTACTCATGGCTCTTGTAAACAACATGAGAGCGGTGATGCTAAAATAGCAAGAACATGGCCGCCTAAATCATAGTCTAAACTGGAACGCTATTTGATGAAGGTATACCACATTATGTCATAGGAATTGTCTGAAGATGTCCAATATAGTTGAACAAACAATTTTCCACCTCATTACTTCTAAGATTGTCAGTGGGAATGAAGTGATGCAAGTATGAGCATGTATGTATGTATGTATGTATGTACGTATGTATGTATGTATGTATGCATGTATGTACGTATGTATGTATGTACGTATGTATGTATGTATGTATGTATGCATGTATGTACGTATGTATGTATGTATGATGCATGTATGTGTTTATATGTATTTGCATATAAACTAGATATCATTAACATTGTAACACGCCTCTTTACTTAAACTCATCAATAGGGAGATGGGAGAACATGTGTTGCCATGGCAATTGGCTCAAGAAACCATTGACTTGATCAAAATGTATCTCATGACAAGAGAAATATAGAAATTAGGAGCTTTAGGGTTCTATCACACTTTGAAACCATCAAATGACACTTCCTTACATAATTATGTAGTTGCGCTTCTGGGAATTTGGGGAAATAAGAGAGATAAAACTCATTGGGAAACTGAAATTAATCCAAATAAAAACAAAAATTATCCTAGATGTAACGATCTACTAAACACACCAGACAGAAGTCAGTAAGTTTATATCATATAGGAACTTACCGAGCCGTGTTCGTCTGCCCAAGTGCCTTCAAATACTTCTCCGTGAGCCCCTTTCCCAATCTTTCTAATTTTCTTGATTTCTTCCAGAGGTATAATGGCAGCTGCTCGTCGTCCTTCTTTCACTGTGATACGTGACAGTTCAGGTGCCGGAGCATCAAATTGGTTGCCTCTTCTTGTGATTTTTTTCTAGTCAGAAAAAAAAAATAAATGAAAGCAACAAATGCAATGAAAAAAATTAATTATAAAAAAATTGCAATCATTGGATTAAGTTAAATCATAAAAAGTGAATAGCATATTTTGTGGTTATGGCCACACCTTCATTACGGCAGGTGGTCTGACCACATGTGATTTTGCCAATAAACCTCACTTTGGAAAGAAGAGCGTCTCGTACAAAATACACACTAAATATACTCCCAAAACATATCACATCACCGCTCCAGCATCATTGGGGAGTCTCGATTGTATCGCAATAAGCCACTACTACCTAGCTGTCCTCTCCTGACCTTAGGAAGGGGAAGGGAGGGAGGGAGGGGGGGGGGGGGGGGGGGGGGGGGGGGAGGGAGGGGGCTATCAACGGTTATAAGGCTTCAACATTCGATCCCTTCCATTTGTAACAGAACCTTTGTTCCTCATTACCAATGGCTTCACAGAATCATGGAGCACCCAGTATAGCAGAAAATGAATGTGGCAGGTTGCACTGATATAATAAACAGGAGAGACTTACTTAGCCCACTCATCTGTATGCACAGCTGTATTTGCAATAAACTAAGCAAGACTGAGCTCATTTCTTTTGGTATAACTATCATAACTGAATGGAAATTTAAAAGCGGTAAAAAGATAAGGACCAATATACTCATCTCAGTCTTTTTTTTTAAGCAAATAAGATGCCTATGGCTTTAGTTGCCATTCATTATGGTATTATTATTATTATTATTATTATTATTATTATTATTATTTACTGTGTAGTGACTACTTTTCCCTAACCTGATCTTGCCAGAAAGTCTAACTACGCTAATGCCTGTGTATTTTTTTTTTTTTTTTTTTTGCAGAGCACTTCTGCTACTCCAGCTAAATATCTACCTCCAGCAGAAAGGCATTAGCTATCCCTTCACAATATACTCTAAGGGAGGTCTTAGCTGGAGCAGAGAGAAGTAGCATTGTGCAGTGAAGCTGTACAATCAGCTAAGGGTCTGTCTACATTCAAGTTAACATGCTAGCTCAAATCTAGACACATCAATTTACCACCATCCTTCCTTTCCAACTAAAATTCTCCTTGACTTTGGTTTTCAGCCTGTCTTTTTCAATTTTGGTGAGTCCAATCTCGTTCAAACTGTCATCGTCTCCAGCTACCACTTTCAGGTGGCTGAGCCTGCGTACGCCGCTACGAACAAATTTGGTGTAGTGATTCTGCAAATCATATTTTTTCAAGAAATTATACAGTTTCTCCTGCTCCTGCAGAGATTCATCCCTGGGAGGAATAGCAGTAGCCATCTAGCAAATCAACTATTGTTTATTTACACTACTGCAAAATGCGAGAGAGAGCAAACCATTTTTTTTTTCAGCCGAGCAGTTGGTCCCGCCCCTATAACCACGCCTAGCCGGTTTAAACCACTCCCCTTCTAAATTCGCGTGTGCGCCGCGAGACAGCCCCTATAATTTCCTTTTCCCCTCCCCTCTCTCTCTCACGTGCGGGAACTGCAATTTGCCCCAGGCGGATTATATACAAAAAAAAAAGGGCCCTCTACAACTGGAGAAACAAAGGGGATAGTGTTGGACTGGTGGAGTACCTTTTCTACCTCTCTAGTTCTGGTCATTTTGTTCGGCGGACGGACTGAATTTTTCATAACCTGGACAAAAACTTTGCCAGAGTGGCGTCTTCACTGTTGTAGTATTAACCCCCGGACTGCCTAAAAGGAAGCAGTGGATACAGTGAGTGTACTATTTATGTCAATACGAGTTGAGTCGGTGGTTTTCGTTTTGTATAAAAATGTTTATCGGTGATTTTCATAATTATTTCAAAGTCAGCTGGAGTGTTCTATTGACTCTTGCAAGTACATGGTCCAAAATATCTTTTGTTATCAGTGTTGCTATCTGAAATTATATATTTGTTTGTTTGTTTTTGTTTTGTTTTTTTCAGGTCTACTGCAGACCCTGCATACGTTATTGGACAAGGTACCTAGCTGTGTGCCAACCGTTTTATTTTCTCATTTTTTTGGCGGCTCATCCTGAAGTCTTCGTTAGAAGAGAAGGGAACGCCTCGGATCTGCATACACACTTACTAACAATTCCTGAATTTTCATATTGAACTTTTCACACACTGGATAACAATATGGATAACGGAGTCGGAGTCGCTGATTATGATGCTGAACCACCCACTTACGAGGAGGCGTTCCCTCCTTTGGGATCTCCGACCATGACGGCAGCAGAAGTAATGTTTCCACCAACCGGAGGAACAACTTATGGGAAGTCTCAATCAGCCTGGCCGGTGAAGTCCATTCCAAGTTCCACTGTTACTCAGGTGAGAACAGGAAGGATGTGATTAACACTTTCAGATGCGATAATTTGTAGTACACTAATTAAGGGCTGGTGCATGGGGGTGTGGTGATATGTGATACGTATGATAAATCATTTGTGAGTATGTGTGTGCTCAATGTGTGAAGCTATCTTTGCTCTTTACAACCTAATGCAATATATGCAAGTGGGAACAAGGTGAGAAGAAAGGTACCCGGTGTTGATATAAACTGTCACACCGTGTTCTGATAGAATGGCCTGGTCTCAAAGGAAGGGAAATCTCACACCTGCCCAGATGTTGTGTGTGGTGTGAGGGGATGAGATATCTGTAAATTTTAAATACGGTAGATTGAGCATGGAAGTCGTCACATGGTGTGTTCCGTAGGCGTGAATATTGTAGTAAACCTGAATTATTAAATTCATTGAATGATTGTGTCCATTGGTATGGGGTTTGGGTACAGCCAGAACTGTGTCTCCATTATGTCTATACTTATATCATCCTGTCCTGTTCCACTGTGGAGTCTGTTAGTGCATGCCAGGTGATAGGTTTCAAGTTCCTTGTTAGTGGTGGGGGGTAAAGTAGCTGCTGGTGTACTCTGTCAAGTTGTCACTTGGAAATAAATTTAGAGACACGGGTAGTTAAGTCCAGGAAATGGTGATTTATTCGTAGGAACAAGTAATTGTCACTCAGGATGCAGCGGAAAGAGTGGAAGTGACTGCAAAGGATAATGCTTAAGATGAATGTGAAGGTGAAGCCTTTGCCTTTATTTTATAAGAGGCGTGGTCAGGAGGTTCATTCGTAGTCTCAGCTGTCTGATATGTTGTGTAAGGCTGCGTTGAGGCTTCCATGAGTTTCAAGGGAAGAGATTTTTTTAATTGTATTATCACAAAAACGATTTATTTAGTCTTGCAAGTTTATACACATAATAAAAAGCTGAGCTGGAAATATTGTTTGTGATTTTTTCCCCGTTGTCCCAGTAACATTACTTGTACCTGTGCATGCGTGGTGTTAGTGAGACTGTTTGTGTCCAACTGAAGTTGCAGCTGAATAGACATTGTCCAGGGACAGAATGCTGTGGTGGAGGTGGTGACCCAATGTTTGGGTGTTTGTCTGCCTGTGGTGGCTTGTTGTGGGTGTCTTGGTGTGAGGAGACCTAGGCTCTTGTGTGTGAGCACGCTCATGATGTTGCCATCCTATTCAACTATTGTGTATGGGAAGCTGAATTAAATATTATATTTTGTCAATTGCCTAACCTCTTTTTCACACACCCCCCCCCCCCCCCCCAACCCCTTTTTGTAGAGTTATGGGGGGGGGGGGGGGGCCCAGGTCCTTAGGGAATCTTTGATGTGCATTAATTTCGTTTCAATAGCTATACATTAAAATTTGGCTGTGTGTGTCTTTTAATTGTGCTTTGGTAACTTGAGTTAAATATATTTTTTAATTAATTGAATGGGTGCTTGATTTCCACCCCCTCACTCCCAATTACAAGTGTTTTGTTGTTATTATTAATTATTATTATTATTGTTGTTGTTTTGTTGTTATATATCTGTATTAGTGTTGTTGTTATTTGTGTATTATGTTGTTGTATGATTTTGTTGTTGTTGTTTATTGCACACTTGTTGTGCAGGTGTTCAATGTGCCAGTAGAGGAGAGGAGATTTGGAGGAGACGGTGGGTCGTTTGGAAGTGTGAACCGCCAGGCAGAGATCATCCGGGAAGTGATGGACCGCACTGGGTGCACTGTTGAGATCAGTCAGTCCAAGGACCACAGTCTCGCCATCATGGTGTCCGGGAAACTCTCGGGAGTTCTGGAGGCCAGGAAACAGATCCTCTCTAAGCTCCAGACTCAGGTAATTGGGTTGATTTTGGTTTGTTTATAGCTACAATTATTGGTGCTTTATAGCTATGTTGCTGTTTTTGTTGTAGTTGTTTTGTTGTTGTTGTTGTTGTTGTTGTTTTTGTTGTGTTTTTTCCTTCCCTTCCTCCCCCTCTCCCCTTCTTTTTTTGTTTTTTCCTTCCCTTTTATCATTGAACACACCTGTGGGGGAAGTGAAGTGAATGAATACCTTTTTACTGTGGGAAGTCTTCTGGGGCAATGGGGTCAGAGTTATCAGTAGCAATGGGAATAGTGGTCCTCAATCCTGGCTAGTTGGGGTGGCATTGGGTCTAAAGTTGAGGAGAAATTGGGGGGGGAGGGGAGGAGGAGGAAGAAGAGGAAAGGGGTTGTAGGTGTTGGTATGCTGCTAAAGAGAGGATGGATGTGGTTGGTATTTGGGTTTGGACAGGAAATCTTAGTAGCCACAAGTTGGGCTTATCTCTCTTTGTGCCATTAATCTGTTTATCCAGAGACAACATGGCTAAACTAGCCAGTATTAGTATTAGCAACAAGCATTCAAACACAGGAGAATGACCAATATTTATTGCTTCTTTTTTTTTTATGAATTCATGGAATAGTGTGTATGTAACCATCCTCTATGTCTCTAATGGGTTCCTCATTCAGTCTGGCCTGTGCCAAGCCTCTGCTATGAAGTAAGGCCAAGGGTTGTGTTAGTTCATTATATCAACATAGGTACATGGGTTTAGATTGTGCTAAGAGGTTAGACTTGCATCTCAAGTACCAAATGCTCGTGCTCTGAAGAATTATGGATGAAGAGATCATTTAGGCCTGATAATAAAATGTGACAGGCTCTGGGAAAACCAGGAATTTCGGGCAAAAATTGAAATTGAGATATAGGCTCCAGAACTAAGTCATCGGAAAAATTCTTTCTTTCACCTATTTTTGTTTTTTGCAGAATTAGTCTTAGTGACCCTTACTCTAAGTCTATGCCAAATTTCAAATGTCAAAACAACTTAAAAGACCTCAAGCGTGCTGTGGAAAGACAAGCTACTTTTTATTCTCTCCTCGTTCTCGAGGTACAATAAACGGGGAATGGGTGGAGTTTCAAACAAGCAGCTAAAAAAATGGCATAGCTTTGAGACTATTGCACAATCTACAGCTTACCTCTGGCTGAAAGTTTACTACTACATCGAGTAGAGTAGCCAAGGATTCCGACAAGACAGGCTCCGAGACGCTCTGAAAGCTAAAAAGAACCCTACGCAAAACTTCGTTAGTTGCCGTTAAAAAGCGGCTGCACAATTTAATTGCGTATGCGGAGTACGCCGTTAAGTATACGGAAACGTTAATTATACCGGAAGTGGATATTCAATTTATGTTTTCACGATTTCTAGTTCAATTGCTTTGCTGGATACAGCCCAGTTCAACTGCCAGTTTCTGTGCGAGTCAAAGGTTTTACCCTCCAGTATTTTAGCACTAAGTTGAGATAAATTGTAGCTTTTTATTAACATAAAAAACTCATTTTTTTTGTTTGCCAGAAATGCCTGGTTTTCCCAGAGCCTGTCACAAATGTGTTGAAATAATATAAAAAAATATTATTTTACACAAAATGAAATATATTGTCGTGATCATCATATTCATTGTCATCATTGTTATTATTATTAACCCTCAGCGTAGCGTGCATGCACAAGAGGGTTACAGTAGTTATCCTGTCTCTCTGTCTGTTACGCTCTAATATTGAATATTACTGACAATTAACCGTTGATTTAGGTAAGAACTTTCTCAGAAGGACGATTTAAGATATTTTAGTTAGCTACTTTTTAAGTTTTGGGCTGATTATTGAAAAAGCACGAAGCTGTCAGCTCTGCATAGGTACTAGCTTGTGTGGGTAACGTCCCCTATTGCCACGTCGTAATCTCGTGAGCAATAATTTCTTGCTACTATGCCCACGGTAGTTTTGATTACATGCTGGGCAGTTAACTGAGTAGAGTGCTGGAAGTGGAGCTATTATTATTTTCTTGTTATGTAGGCCCATGTAGATTTGAAGATCCCCAAGGAGCATCATCGCTACGTGATAGGTCGCGAGGGTCAGAAGCTGAAGGGTATTGAACTGCAGACGGCTACCAAGATCTCTATTCCGCGACCAGATGCACAGACGGACGTCATCACCATTATGGGAACCAGGGAGGGCGTGGACAAGGCAAGACATCAGATTCAGCTGATCTCAGACGAACAGGTGAGGATGTATGTGTGTGCATGTGTGTTGAGTCATCTTGTATTCTATGGGTCAATGTTTTGTTCCTTTGTTGGAATAAGCAGTTGTTATTGTTAGTATGGCAAGTGAGTGAAGTAACTATTTCCAATGGGAAGCAGAAACATGTAATTTTACTTCTAAAGAAATTTGGAGTGTCTCATGTTAGCTTGGAATGTTTATAGCACTCGGTGGGTTGAGTCCTTTGTATTTGCTATCTTTTAATTTTATTTTTTATTAGAAAAATTAGAGTTAACCCTTTCACCGGCACAAGCGCCTATAGGCGCTCAAGAATGACGTAATGCGGGAAAAAAGATTTTCCCGATAAACGCTAAAGCTTAGCTGCAGCGTCCAGAGCACGGCTAATGTGTTGTTCTATTGCATGTATTTTTAGAATAGAAATAGCTACTACGTAACTAAGGTAGTCGGGCTAAAAATAAACTTAACGTTAGTTCGAAAAATGGCGACAAATTTGTCTGCAACTGAGGCGGTGGATCTTGTCTGCGACGACGTTTTCGACTGCGAACGTGAGAGGGAAGGGGCACAGGAGCTGTATAGCTACCGCAGAGGTACTACTGTCGAGGATAGAGAGTTGGACTTGCTCGCTAAAGCTGTCATTTCATTGCCAGTTGAGGAAACTACTAGTTTTCAACTTGAGAGCTACTAGAGCGCTGTAGGTAGCAAACATACCAGCAGCTATGTCAAAGAGGATATGGAACTTGATATTCCAGGTAAGAAAAGCAGCTATTTACGCAGTATATTGGAGGAAAAAGTAAGAAATAGTTTTCCCGGGAACATGGCGGTAAGTTTTATTATGCCCAATAGCTTTCCCAGGAATATGGCGCTAATTTGGTCACAGCTGTAAACTCTTTTCTTACAAACTCCCAGCAATGAGTAATGATTTGACTTAGCCACCTTTGCTCTCTGAATTACTTTGGACTTCCTATTCATTCAAAGGATGATGTCTCTACTTCTGCAAGGTCAGAATAATTGAGATGATGGTAATACTGATTATGTTGAAAGCATGAAGAAAGGTTGACAAAGTATTGAATGGATGAAAAAGGAAGAGTATGAGTAAGAATATGGCTAGAGAGAGGAGTGAGTGTGTGCAGAGGACTGGAATTGTTAGTAAAATATTCTTTTATTCTTGAAGTTCTTCTGCCCAGCTATTGCCCAGCTATCAGTCACGCCTCTCCTGGTGTCATCAGTAAGCAACAACATTGCTGGCTGAGATAACTGTCTATTATAACAGTAAAAAATATCTAATTATGCACAAACAATTGCTAACATTGCACTGGAAGCATACAGATCACTTTGTTATGATATAGTTACATTGTGGTCCCAAAAACCACTTTGTGGTTTGCTGCTAAGCAACCAAATTTGACCAAAAATGTCGAACAATACATGTACTTTCACGTGATATATGGTTGCTAGGTACTTTTTTGAACTCTTGATTTTATATTTATTTTTTAACATTATTCATTAGAAAAAATAAAATAACTGAATTTTATCTGCCGGTGAGAGGGTTAAATTTATATGGTGTAGCTTAACAATATGCAGTATTGTGAGTATTTGATTGAAGTTTCTAATTCACTTTTTCAGTTCTATGCTTGATACCTGTTTTTTTTTTGTTTGTTTTTTTTGTTGTTGTTTTTTGTTTTTAAGAGGAGTAACATGCTGATATGTGCACAAATAGGAATAACCATCACTGTTAGACTTAAGCTTGTATACACGCATGCATTTACACATGCACACACACATGTACACATGCGCATGAATACACGCACCTGTATTCAATAGTCATTGATAGCAATATTCAGTAGCTGCTCTTTTTGTCGTTTTTTTTTTTTTTTTTTTTAATTTTTTTTTGTCTAACCCTTGAGGCACTGAAGGTCACAACTGATTCTGTTTTTATGGCTGTTGTAGTTTTATTGTTATAATGTTATTTATATTATTCTATAGGCTAAGTTGGGTTTTGAGCGTCTAGAGATTCCCAAGGAATTCCATCCATTCATCAGCGGCGCCAATAATGCAGTGGTGAAGTCCATCTCTGACAACACTGGGGCCCGGGTCAACATTCCTCCTTTCTCCCTCAACAAGGACGAGATCACCATCGCTGGGGAGAAGGATGGGGTGGCCAAAGCCAAGACCCAGATCGTCAAGCTCTACCACGAATTGGTGAGTGGTTCGTTTGTGAGATGTAACCCGTTGGCACTTTCTCAAGGAGTTAGAGGAAAGTTTAAAATATTAAACGAAGTGATTTTAACATGGCTTAATCGTGTTGACTTGTATTCAATACCTATATTCTCATACCAATAGGTTTTTATTTATTATTGTTATATTTTTTTATATTGTAGTGTCGTATTTTGTTCTGTTCAGGAAGTTTGGTACTAGAATAGGTTAGATGAGATGATGACTGTGACAAATAGACAGGCTCTAAGTATGAGAAGCACTTGCATAAGTATGAGCTAGAGTAGCTGAAAGTGGATCAACTCTTAGTACAAAAGCAGCTTGGCTTCTTAGCTTCTTGTCTTGTTATTTCATGTGTCTCTTGTTTATGTATATCACTACGTTCTCAGTGCTGCTTATGCTTAGCCTTGGAACATCACAAATGGTTGGAGTTAGAGGCGTTGTCATTTGTATAATAGATACTCTGAGCTTGAAGTTTGCAGCGTTGAGTACTCTTCAAAGCCTTAGATTCAGATATCATATAGCTATTTCAAGTGAGTGAAGTTTCAGGAGCAAGGAAGAGTGGGTGTGGTTAATTGTTACGTAATTTGTTGCCACCTAAGTAAGTTGTGTTAATTAACATGGATGTTAAGTGGTGTTAATTGCCGGCTCATCTACACCAGGAGCTGAATTATATCCATCATTAATCTACACATCAGGTGTGTATAGTGATTGTGCAGAACGCTCTGTTATTGGGTGGGTGGGTGTGGCCACTTTGTAATCCACGCTGAACAATTGTATAGTTGTGTTGGAGACATCAGTTGTTGTTTGTTTTTTGTTGTTTTGTTTTTGTTTTTTTACCCTCAGTGCACATGCGCGAGAGCGTTATAGTAGTGCGTTTGTCTGTCTGTCTGTCTGTCTGTCTGTCTGTCTGTCTGTCAGCATTCAATTTCATGAATGGCTGAGAACTAACCTTTAAAACAAGTATGACCTGACGCAGTAGGAGAATTTAAGTCCCTTAAATAGACCACTTTTTCAAATTTTGAGCTAGTTTCCGAGTAAATGCGTAGAAACTTCAGCTCCAAACAAGCGCAAGCTAGATGCAACGAACCTTACCTTTCAGTACATTGGTTTACGTCATACGGCAGTCACGTGATCACTTATAGTTCGCATATTTTCTCTTACCGCATGTGTCCTCAGTAGTTAGAAGTTGGAGTAATCCAAAGAAGTCTTAGTTGTGTACTGATGCACTGAGGGTTTGCACCCTTGGTGCTCTGGTTGTTGTTGTTGTTGTTTTGGTTGTTGTTGTTGTAGTAGTTGTTGTTGTTGTTGTTGTTGTAGTTGTTTTGGGGGGATTCAGTCGTAATCATCAAGTATAAAAAGTGATATAATACAATCATATTAAATTCATAGTATAACTAATAACAATCAAAGTATAATGAAATAGCAGTAATTATTTTAATGCATGTATTAAAATCGAAGTAATAAGCAAACATAATAAAAACCACAATAATAATAATAATATTTGGGATAATTACACAACTTTTATGACATAATGGATAAATTTTACTTCCTTAGTGTCCTGCATTTTCTATGCAATCAAGTTATTGTTATTTGTGTGTACAGAAGCGAACCATGCAGATGATCAGCGTGGAGGTGCGAAAGAGTCAGCACAAGTATATCGTGGGTCCGCGTGGTCTGGTTTTGCAGGAGATCCTTCACACCACGGGCGTGTGGGTGGAAGTGCCTGGTACTGACAGTGACAGTGCTACCATTACTCTCAGGGGACCGCAGGAGAAGCTGGGACAAGCCCTCACTCAGGTATGGTTAATCTGTACATGTAGAACGTACCTGCATGCATGCACAGGCATGCACTCACACATTTCACACTTTACTTATCCAGTCTATTCTTAGCTCTTTTTTTTTTTTTTTTTTTTTTTTTTTTTTTTTGCCACCAGAGAAACTATATTATTAGACATTTGTATGTTTGTTTGTGTGCATAGGTGTATGAGAAGGCTAACAGTGTGGCTATAGAAGAGGTCCACGCCCCTCAATGGCTACACAGGTTCATCATTGGCCGCAAGGGGCAAAATGTGCAGAAGATCACTCAAGACCTGCCCAAAGTGCACGTGGAGTTCAGTTCTGACTCAGACAAGATTGTGCTGGAGGGACCACCGGATCAGGTGCAGCAGGCCAAGGAGGCTTTCGACACTTTCACCAGTGATTTGGTAAGGAATGGATGAATTAACAGACTACAATCCCATGCCTGGTAAAGGATCTTTATTTTTGTATAGTTTTAGTTTTTACAGATGAATTAATATGGTTTTCAGGCATTACAAAAGTCAGCTAATAGTGCCGTGTATGTATAGATCTACGTATTCCGTTCTGCACTGTAGAAACAAAAAACAAAAACAAAAAAAAACAAAAAAAAAACAACAACTACAAAACAAAAACAACAACAGTATCTAGGAGAAAAAAACTGCTATATGTGTGGATGTATTTATTTACTTTTTTTGCGTGTAAACTTACTACTTGTGTGCTCTCTTCCCTTATTAAAGTTAGGGTTTGAACTGAACCTATGACAATAGTAAGCTTTACATCTGTGGTCTAGTGATCATACGGCTAGTGATACAGCTTAGGACGCCATCCTGAGCCAGCCCCCCCCCCGTGCAATCTACCAGTAGAAAAAAAAAAGATGAAACATTAAATAATTGTTTAGGCGGATTTTCCCAAAACTGGTCACATAACTTATATCATTCTATGACCTATTCTATAATTGCTTATGCAAGCTTCCCTGTTAGATGATATTCTGAACATGTATTGCTGCATGGGAGGTACCAAGAATTCTTTGTATGTAGAGAGGGTATTTTCTTTTGTTAAACTATTTTGTTGTGTTGTGATGTTTAGATGGCTACCATGGACTATGCCGAGATCAAGGTTGAGCAGAAGTATCATCGCCACATCATCGGGAAAGGCGGGGCTAGTGGTAAGTAGTGGACGAGGAAGGTTAAGTTGACTATAAAAAAAAAAGTGTTACTTTTAAAAGATGGCTACACTTTACCAGTTTTTAGCATTCACAATCCTGAGTGACTTGCTGGTGTTCTTTGTAAGGGTTTCAAGTAGCCTATAATCTGGATAGAAAAAAATTAAAAAGTTTCTCTCTCTCTTTTTAACCAAACTGTTCGCACACATTATTTACATTTGAGTCATTTTTCAATACATAATAGTACGGCGCGTAAGTTGCCCATTAAAAAATGTATGGGAAAAATCACTGTTCAATTGAAATCGCACGGGGAAAGTGAAATAGCGCGTAACTAATTGAAATACCTCGGTAACTAAGTGGAAACTGAGTGAAATACCTCGGTAGCTAAGTGAAATAGTACGGGTAAGTGCGCACGCGTGCAGTGTTAACCTTGGAAACGTACAGTTCGAATAGTTTCTAGTTGGAGACAATGTCCTTCTTTACCACAGAAGCTCTACCCGTATTAGACGGAATGTTTTATAACAGATTAGGAGGAGCCGCTCGTTAAAAAGAAAGTTCCAGTGGAAGCTAATCCTGAAATAAGGAGATAGTAAGTGAATGATATAATATAGCTACAATTGCAAATGACTTTTTAAAAGCTGGCCTACTATTAGCGAGTGATAGCACAGGTAACCTGTGCTATTAGGGATCAATAGCACTTGTAAAGCAATTGAAATAGCACTCGGCTTCACCTCGTACTATTTCAATCACATTACTCGTGCTATTAATCCCGAATAGCACGGTTACCCGTGCTATTACTCATACAAATGTGGTATTATTTCAAATACCACAGCAGTAGTAACGATATGTGACCGGATTTGTGAAAACCCGGCTAAACGCGGCATCTAAAGTTTTCTAATTTATTCTACCAGTAGGCTGCACGGAGCCTTGGGATGCCTTCCTCCTAATTTGGAAGCTGTAGCACAAGCCGTCTTCGCCCTACGCACTGCAACACTTCAGTATTTTTGCTAAACTTTCTTGCTGATTTCGAAAAAACGCCAGGTAAAGGCGTTGCTAAGGTCAGGGGGCGTGCCTTGTGTCCGTATACTATTACTGCGTGCCTCCGGGACACTATGGAATAAACCGGTTACAAGCGGATTGAAAGACGTCTAAAAGGCTTAATGCAGGGCTCCTTAAGAAACTATGATGGCGAGAATTGCGTGAGTATGTGAATTATGTAGAATAGTAAGTGAATTTAGTGAAAAGCCCGCCAATAATTTCTTAGCAACTCTCCGTACACGAGTCCAACCGGCTAGTGTTTCTAGCCTCCTAGTGTGAGTTCTAGAGCACGCCAGAGCTTACAACTGCGTCATAAGCTAGAGCTAACTGGTGTCTATCTATTTCTGCCATAAAATTTTTTTCGAAAAAAATCGACCCATAAGGCTTTACCCGGGGATACTGAAAAAAATTGTTTGCCGCGTTTAGGCTGATTTTCCCAAAACCGGTCACATATTATTAGCAGTATCATGGCAAAATTCCTGGACGTTACGTTGGCAACGGAAAGAATACTGTTAACAATGGCAGAATCATAGTGGGGTGGTTTCTTTGGTAGGAATATACTACAACTACAGAATATATTGATTTCTTAACTGCATAAATAAAGTATTATTTTTTGTCATAGTATAGACAGCACAGAAAGCTAATACATGGGATTAATAGCACAAGTGGGGTGAGAAAATTTTGCAATTGCTGTTTTACGAGTTTCATGGATATCTGCATCAATGGGTTGTTGTTGTTGTTTTTGTTGTTGTTGTTTTTTGTTGTTTTTTGTTTTTCTTTCTTTCTTTGTATAAGTCCAGCTGACTTGCAATATTCAAAATATTCAGTTAGAGCACACTTTACGAGAGGATTAAGAGTTAAGATATGTTTGTTGGTTTGTTTAGTGAGTCGCATCAAGACGGAGACCGGCACTTCCATTATCATCCCTCCAGACACTGAGAAGAGTGACTTCATCAGGATTGAGGGAGACCCTGTGGGCGTGAAGGCTGCAAAGACAATGCTGCTAGACATGGCTGCAAAAATGGTAAAGGGTTGTTTTACCTATAGGTTTGAATTGACAGTAGGAGTTGAGATTTAGTGCTAGATGTAATACTGGAAGTTATTATTGTGTTATGTTCAGTCATTCTCGGCTGAAATAATTGAGAAAAATTTGCTAATTATTATTATTGGCGAGCGTAGCGAGCGAGACACTTACAGGGGTAAAAATGAAAAAATCGGGGATGTTTATTTATTTATTTGTATATATGTTTGGACGTACGTATGTCATTTTGTACTTTGACCCTCGCGTTTTTGTGTTAGTTATGTGGTCGACCCCGTCCCAAATTGCACTAAACAGAATCCTCTGGTTTATCGATCAGTACCCGTATCACCCTAGAAATTGAATTGTTTACCGTTTTGAATTCTTTTGCGGGCAGTTCAACTTAAACTTCCATTTCTCGAGAGTAGTGGCGGTGGTAAGTCAATGCGCTCTGTTATTTATAATGGTAGTATTTACTTGAAAATACATTGTCCACTAGACTACTGCGAAGGTAAGTCTGTGTAGGTGCATGTCCAGTTATGTCAAAGCATTGTGTGTTACAACCACTACTTAGCTAAAGAATATCACAAAGAAAACTTTTAAATAACGTGTATTGTTTTGTTGTTGTTTTTTTCCTTTCAAGCAGTTGCAGAGAGTTGTTACTATGGCACTGAAATCCCTTTACCGTGTATGCTAAATTTAAAAACTGGACCTTATTTTCAGTAGCTTCAGTGTTAGAAGTCAAAATCATTCATATAAAAATAGTATAGTCTTTAGGCTCGCTCACCATTTGTGCTCAAGCACATCACTAGTTATTATTATTATGTGATCATTTAGTTTGTATTCCAACTCTACTTTAGTACTTATTGTTTTGTCGACCTTTACCTTTTCCTGCATTGTGGGTTTTACAATACAAATTTCCAATGTGTTGCTGTGATAGGAAAATGAGCGCAACAAAGACATGATCATTGAGCAGAAGTATCACAAGCAGATCATCGGGGCTAAAGGAGAGAAGATCAGGGAAATTCGTGACAGGTTCAATGGTGTCCAGATTTCTTTCCCAGAGCCCGGGGAGAAGAAGGATATAGTGACTCTGAGAGGACCCAAGGAGGATGTGGACCAGTGTGCTGGCTACATGAAGAAGCTTGTGGCTGAACTGGTGAGGAGGGATGGGAAACTGGCATGGGTCGAGAAAAATGGAGTAACAATTTATTGAAAGGGTGTGGACTTAGACGAGCAACTACTTCTTTTTTTTGCTTTGTTTTGTTTTGTTTTGTTTTGTTTCGTTGTTAGATTAGAAGTTGTTGTTTTTTTCTGCATTTTCTTTCTCCCCACCCCCATTTTTCAGGTGGCTTCCAACTACCAGGAATCAGTACGCATCTTCAAGAAGTTCCATGGTTCTGTGATAGGTAGGGGCGGGGCCAAGTTGCGCAAGATCAAGGAGGAAACCAACACCAAGATCGAGCTGCCACAGGAAGGAAGTGATAGTGATGTCATTGTCATTATTGGCAAGAAAGAGAATGTGCAGAAAGCCAAAGCTAGGATACTGGCTATTGAAAAGGACATGGTGAGAGATTTGAATGCATAGCTTAATTGAAGGGGTTGGACTACATGCAGGGATTTAGAAGAGTTAGGAAAGCCGTGAAGATTGGAGGGAGTGAAAGAGCCGAGTGACTTGGGATAGCATACTTACAAGAAACTAATTTTGAACAGGAAAAATGAGTATTAACCTAACCAGAAAAGTTGGCTAAAAAGACAGGAGCAATTATTTGATGTTAATTACAGGCATCAATTTTATTTTATTATTGGCAAGCGAGCGAAGCGAGCGAGACACTCTCAGGGTTAACGCAATCGAGATTTCGCTATATTTATTTATTTATCTGTTTATGGGGTACGTGAGACTTCTGTTTTAGCCCGCGCTTCTAAGGACGTAATTAGGTAAAGTGTTTCTAGAATATAAAACAATTTTGTCGCAGTAGAACTGTGCTAGCTATAGCTAGAGTTTTTCGTGCGCAACAGTATTTACTTGAAAATACATTGTCCACTAGACTACCGCGAAGGTAAGTCTGTGTAGGTGCATGTCCAGTTGTGTCAAAGCATTGTGTGTTGCAACCACTACTTAGCTAAACAATATCACAAAGAAAACTTTTAAATAACGTGTATTGTTTTGTTGTTGTTTTTTCCCCCTTCAATTTAAGCAGTTGCAGAGAGTTGTTACTATGGCACTGAAATCCCTTTACCGTGTATGCGAAATTAAAAAAACTGGACCTTATTTTCAGTAGCTTCAGTGTTAGAAGTCATATAAAAATAGTATAGTCTTTAGGCTCGCTCGCCATTTGTGCTCAAGCACATCACTAGTTATTATTTTTTAATAGACGAGCTAGCAAAGTAAGCAATATACTCTCAAATCTGAATAGTGAGAAATGTGTATGGCATAGGGAGGTGTGTGCGTGCGTTTTCAGATTTCTTACTTCAATTGGGTTGAGTTGAGTACAACTGTAAATATTCCAAAATTTGCACTGGTTTTGCAGTAAACAATAAATAAGACTTCTTAGTTCTGAACTGAGCATGCTCAATCCATAGCCTGGCTTCACAAGCTCTACCCAATGGTTATAAATGTATTACACTATCACATGTTGCTACTAGTATGTTACATGATCACATATACATGTATGTATATATAGCATGTCTCGAACTTGTATGCTCTGATATGTCTCACTTCATTGCTCATTATAAATATGATCGACATCCTTACCAAGTACTAGTTTCCACACCATAAGTCCACCCAGTATGCGTGTGTGTGTGTGTGTGTGTGTATGTATGTGTGTGATGTCATTAGGAATCAATCATTGATGTTACCCTGAACATCCCTTCCCGTATCCACACGGCTTTAATTGGTCCGAAGGGAAAGCTTGTTCGCTCTGTCATGGACGAATGTGGAGGAGTCAGGATTCAGTTTCCCCCCTCTGGCTCCAAGAAGGATGAGATCAAGCTGCATGGGCCTAAGGACGATGTCAGGAAAGCCGAGGCCATGCTCAAAGAGATGGCTGAGGAAAAGGTAAAGGGTAGTTAATTGCAGAGTGCAACTGCTACCTCTGAATAAAAGGGTTGCATTGACGATACTTTACCAGGTTTTACCTGCTGCCCTTAAGGTATTGGGCTTTAGATCGTCTTATCTAGTGAATGTCTAGGCAGGAGTAATAAAATTAATTAGACAATTAGGTTGAATGACAGGAAAGTTGTAGTTAGTTGTACAAGATAGTATAATAGTGTGAGAGGATCGTTGTGATAAGAATTAATTATATATAAAGAAAAGGTTCAAGAAGAAATTGTTTATGGCATCAAAAATTGTGAAAAATGTGATTATAATCAAAACAACAGAGTTGCATGTTTTCATCAAGATTCTTTCTGTCTCTCTGATTTTTTTTTGCTGATAATTTAGGCCACCTGCGTATGCTAGGAATAATGAGAATCCATTAATTGTATTTCTATCTACAGATAAGTTTTGACTTGGCTTGACCTCAACCTTTCATACGTGCCCCAATTAATTCCCGCCGTTTTGGGTGATTATGATGATGCCAATACTATTTCTCTTTCATTGTTTTTCTTTTCCCCAACTATCCTCAATTTTACTCACATTTCCTCCTTTACACGACAAAACTACAATTTTTTACCTTTACTTACTGACTGTTTGTTTGTTTGTTTGTTTGTCTTGCAGGCACTGCAGCATCACACCTTGGAGATCCATTGCAAGCCGGAGTATCACAGGTTTTTGATTGGACGTCAGGGGGCCAACATCCGCCGGGTCAGGGACCAGTTTGGGGCTCACGTCATCTTCCCTCAGAAGTCTTCGGACGATGATTCAGAGACTGTGACCATCATCGGCCCCAAGGAGAAAGCTGAGGCAGCCAAGGCTCATTTAGAGAAACTCATCAAGGACTTGGTAAGGACAATGAAATGAAATAATGGAATGAACGGAATGTAAATAATTGGTGTCTATATTCTGATAATATGAACTCTGGGTTATTTCAACCCCTGTATGACTAACATTATTTCAACCCCTGTATGACTAACATTATTTCAACCCCTGTATGACTAACATTATTTCAACCCCTGTATGACTAACATTATAGTGGTTTAAAGTGCCTTTTTTTTTTTCCTTCTATGATAATATAACTCTCCTTGACCTAGTTACCTTTTGAAGGCTCTGAATGTTAACTTAGCATTTATACGTATTGTACAATTTTATAAATGTGATATTAGTCTGGCAGTGTGTATATTTGTGTGTGTGTGTGCTTGTGTTCCATTGCCTTCCTGTTGCTCATCTTACGAATCCAACACATTTGTTAATGGCAGTAGATAGTTGTGTATTTAGGAGGTGTGAGGGAGAGAAGGGGACAAGTGGTTGAGCAGTGAGTCATTGTGTGTGCAGTGCTGGCACCTATTGCATCGTCCTTTTGTACACTGAAGAATTTCCCTCCTGTCATTTGCTATTTGTAATTGATTCTGCTGGTTTGTCTATTGTTGTTGTTTACTTTTCAGGAAAACATAGTGGAAGTGGAGATTCAGGTGGACCCCAAGTATCACCGGCATTTCATCCAGCGCCGAGGACAGGTGTGTGTTTGTGGTGAGCTTTTGTTTGTGTTTACACAAGCAGGGTGACCACCTCCTGAGTCACTGATATACCCAAATAATACCAGGCTGGATTTATTTTTTATTAATGTTGTATTCAGCTTCCATGGGCTAAGCCATTCTGGTATCGGATTTGCCTGAATCAGATGATAATTCAGTTTATTGCTGGCAACTTAAAATAATTAAGTCTAAACAGGAGTTATTGTAAACATATTAGTACCCTCTTAAGTTGCATTTACGAATGTGGTTATTAATTTTTAATGGACTGCTCTTAACCAGTAACTACCTGAGTTCCAGCTGGTTCTTGTCGTGCCCCCTAGAGATGGTATTGTGGAGTTATTGTTGCTGTGACATATGGGGTTGGTTTATTGAAGAGTATACACATGGAGTCAGCCATGTCGTGCCAGCACTGTAGTACCCTAGTGGATCAAATAACATCTGGGAAATGCTCCACGAGGGGTTCAAGGTTTGTTTTTACTGTGGTCAGGTGGATGAGGGAGGTGTGTGTATGTGTGTTCGTATTAATAATTTCTACATATGCATGTCGATACGCTGGGATGGACATGTGTTGCTTGTTTGTGGGGGCATTTGTTGCCATGCCGATGAGATGACCTGGTGGCAAGTTGTGCCATGATTGGAGAGGTTAGGTCAGTGTGTGTGAACATATCTGCATGGTGTGAAGTCAGGTCGCTAAGACATGAGCCAAGTCCCGTGATGAGAGGCAAGTCTTGCATGCCTGGAGAAGGCTGGAGTATGTGTGAGGGCGTGGCAAGTTGGCATGGGTGTGTTTAGCTGGATCAGTGTAAACTGTTATTGACTGACTAGGGTTATTGTGATGGCCAATACAACACTTGATTTTTTCACTACTGATTAAGTATTATACATGCTGCCAAAAGGTGCTTATTGGATATAACATGTTTCTTTCTTTATAACTGGAGCCTAAATTGACAAATTTTCCTTTTCTTTTTTTTTTTCTTTTTTTTTTTGGAAGAGAAGAGGGTCAGAGAGAAGTAGTCTGTGTATAAACTAACTACTGCTGTTGTTGTTTTTAACTCTTTCTGTGTATTAAATTTGACTTGCTTTGGGCAGAAACATTCATTCAAGAGCCTTTGCCATCACACTTTAGAAACACGCATGTGTATTGGTATGAATTGGCACGACATCGGCTGTGTTTGTTCAATATGTCTCAATTTAGAGTAACAATGACAGGCATTGGAATACTACTATGGTTGCCACTAATTGGTTGTTATGAGCTTTTTTGTCTTCTGATTAGTAGCCAGTCTTTTTACTCTAATTAGCATTGGGCAGCTTTGAATGGAGGGTTTGTATTGCCAGTATGGCACAAACAGGCACCAAATCCACTGAAGCTTGTGGCTCGAGGATGCTTTGAGTACAGCCAGTGCCTGGAACTTGTGCTCCTCTGGGAGTTCTGGTCTCTGGGCACAAAGGTGTGTGTGTATGTGTTTGTATTATGTGTATGTGTATGTGTGCTTCCACTGCGATGTGAACTTTGCTTTAAAACTTGAATGCTTTTCTGGCTAAGTTGACTCAAGTTTTAAAGAGGTTTTTGCCTTTTGTTTTATGAAAACGGTTTTTTTCTGCTGGTAATTTGTTTCATTACATAAAGGATTGTTTTGCTTATAATTTAGCGTTTCTTTTTTTCTTTTTGTGGAAGGGATACAAAGTTTATTTATGTTAAATTGTTGATAGTTGTGCTATGTAGTTTTACCTTTAGCACGGCGCCATGTCAAAAGGAATTTGCTTATTGTCATTTACGTTGTTATCGTTACTTTCTACACCTTACCTGTATTTGTGACCAAATAAAATAAGTTCTTACGCAAGTGAGGGACTGATTATGATTTTAAAAAAAAAATTTTTTTCAAGTAATGTATGTCAATGGAGTATGGGTGAAACTATGTTCTAATAGTTTAATATTACTACCATATATTATTATATACAGTACATAATATATATATATATATGTGTGTGTGTGGTTACATATGTGACTGCCAGTTGCTCATAAGCACAGGGCCCATGTAACATATTACACTTATTGCCTACTGCAGTTGCTCTATCCTCTAGGTGTAGTTGATGCATTGCTGGTGGAAAAACATGCTGGCAAATTCATTTTCTGCTAGATTAAGTAATTGTTCATCAGTTTGCAGTCGGTGGAGAGCTGATTGGTTGGCTTTCTGAGTGATGAGTTTGTTTTCACAGCTCTGGTGTTTGCAATTGGCCAGGTGTTGGGGGTGGGGGGAGATGCAGCGTAGGTGGGATGGGTGGATGAGGTTGGGTTAGAGACGATAGGAGGGTTGGGTTGCTTGTTGAATGTGTGGGCGGGGGGAGGGGGTGGATGGGTTGAGGGTGAGGAAAGACTTGAAGGACACAAAAAAAAAAGGGATCTTCAAGACATTGATGTGTGGTAATGATATGTGGGGTTTCTGGTTTAGATCCAGCAGTTAAATGAAAAGTGAAATATGACCAAGGGAAGGTGATATGAGGTTGATCTCGGTACAGTTAGTTAAAAAAAATATATATATTTTTTTTCCATTCCTTTGATCGCCAATAATACAGATCAAATGCATTTTTAAAAATGAGACTTAATTTTAGTGAGGAAAAAATCTCCCCCCTTCCCCCGGGGGAAAGTTGGGTAACTTCTACAGCCTCTTTTTTCCCCCTTCCGCGTCAGTCTCCATCAGCCAGTCTTTGAGATTGGCCAGAGATAGGTCAGTGAGGGGAAAGAGGTGAAGCCAGTGGCATAAGGTGGAGAAGCCATTATTGGGTCTTGTTACTATCTGTCATAGCAAGTCAATGGAAAATCCAAGTTAAGCCAGTGGGACACAAAGGGTTGGTATTGCCATTACAGTAAAGAGTGCTACAAGCATGTTGTTTGTAAGAATACTATTAGTAGGAATTAGAACGCTGCACAGATATACTAGAACGCTGCACAGATATACTAGAACGCTGCACAGATATACTAGAACACAGTACAAAGTAACAAAAATGAAATTCTTGAATGGCCTTTCTTACTGTATGTGATAAAAAATATGTGCAGGATTTTATTCAATTCTACAGCCTGTGAAGGTGATAGGAATTAGGAATCTGAAATGTTGGTTTAAATGTAATCTTTAGAAGTACATGTACTTAATAAGATATGCTATTCTCCCAGCAGTGGGGCGGAGCTAGTCCAGGGTGCATAAGATACGTGCATGCACTAGCTGTTGGTGTAGAGGGACTTTATTGCATTATCATCACATCTCACACTGTGTGCTAGTTGTTTTGCAAACTCTCCTCATTTGTCAGATGGCATCCTGTGGCATGTTACATACACAAGTATAATTGTTATGAGGAAAATACTCACTTTTGTGGTTTAGGACCACAACTTGCATCATTAAAGGGAATTGGGCATGGGAGTGAGTTGACCAGCAAGGGATTTTGTCCGAGGAGGAATTTGGGTGGGGCTTGTGAGTATAATGTGCTATGGCAATAGTTCAATCTGGGGGGGTTTGTGTTAGTTTAAGATGAAGATGGATATACAGGCAATGGATTTTTATGTTAGCAAAGGTTCTTTTGAAGTGTAGCATTAGTTGGAAAGGGATAAAATATTCTCTAATTTATTTTATTTTATTTTTTACCTCCAACTTTTACAAGTACACTTTGCCTATTATTGGCTGAGAGCAGGTGACTGCAGGTCATCTTTGATTTGTATGTATCATCTGTTGATCATTGGTTTAAAACCACAGGATAATACACTGATAACTTTGATACTAGAAAATAGCCGCAGCCATTTCTGTTGGCCTAATATTTACATAATTCGTACAGCAGGACTGCAGCTAATCAGATGGGTTTGTTCTCACTTTATCATATTATGTATTTTAATGTGATGGGACGTTAGTGACAAAATTGCCTGGTTACCTTAAAACATGGGTAGAGACACCCCCCCCCCCCCCCCCCCCCCCCCCCGTAACAAAATGTATCCCATAGTCATTTCCTTGTTATTGTTGCTTTATGTTTGTTTTTGTTTTTCTCGCCATGCATTTCCTATTGAGAATGGAAGTTTTAATTACAAGACCACAGCTGCAGAATTTTCGGTCACGCCCACCCACAAGCATGCACCCATGCTGAACCCTGACTTGTGGACTATACAGAAAGTATATTGGAACCAGTGTTCCCACACAAGGCGTATTTATCTCTCCCCTCCCCCCTCATTTTTCCACACCCTGCCCTTTACTTTCAGAGGCGGCTATCCCTTTATTTGTATACTGCATTGACCTTGAGTCACACGCTTCACCAGAAGAAAGTTCCCTTTCACTTTTTATTTGTGTATAACAAAACAAGTCTGTAAACAAACCTCGGGGTAAATATATTTTGGTGACATGGGAAGGATTTCTGGGAGTGGAGTGAGGGAGGAAGAGAGAGAGGGGGGGGGCATTCGTGGGAACAAGAAAGCGCTTTGAAGAGGATGTGGAGTGGTGTGGCTATATTTTAGCTTCTTGGCACCTTTTCTTTATTTTGGTGGTTGTCGAGACCAAATGTTGGTTACCACTTATCACCTCATGTGGTAGCTGTGGTGGATTGGTACTTGTTTAGTTTTCCCCTATGGGCCCAGTGGTGGTCTAGTGTTAAGGATTTGGTCTGTTGTGGTGGATACAGTTTTTTTGCTTGGTTTATTTGATCCCAATTATTGAAAACTTGCTTCTTTTTTTTAAGTGTCTTACTTCTCAAGATGAGGCATAATTGAAAGTTGTGGAAATAATGCAAGAGAAAATTGTTTTTGTTTTTTTTTATACTAATTTTGTGAAATAAGAAGTGGCATGATTCAGTCATTCTTGGTTGAAATAATTATAATAATAGCAAATTTTTCTCGTTCTAACAGCCAATATTGTTAATTAAAACTTAACCCGACATTGACTCCTGAAGAAAACTTCGGCTAGAAGTCGAAACGTCGCTATTATTAAGAAGTGACATTTTAAGTGTAGGGGGTTAAGTTTTAATTAACAATATTGGCTGTTAGAACGAGAAAAATTTGCTATTATTAAGAAGTGATATTTTATGTGTAGAGTATATAGTGTGCCTCCGCCAACTGACCCTTTTCGTCTTTCCCTCCCGCCTACTCCCAGTGTTCCCCTCCCCTCTCCTAGTATCACAGCAGAAGTTACCTACAATGAATTGAATTGAATTACTCATTCCCCATTCTAGCTGATGCTGTGGCGTGCGTGTTCTGGAATTATAGGCATGACTTAAGTGTTGAATTATTATTCTGCACGTGCTCGAAGATTGGCTATAGTTATATTTTGTCCACACTGTGATGGATACGCACCTTTGGGAGACAGTAATTCCTACTTCCTTCTACTACATTGCTCTTGTTATGTGGCTTTGATCCCCGTAGACTCTCACACTCGCTCTCTCTCTCTTTCTCTTACCTGCCTTGTGCACGTGGAGGTGTGTGTCTGGCAGAGCCTTAATTAAGTTTTGCTTGATTGGTGAGGCTTAATTCAATTTCTAGTTATGAGTGGATCACATGTAACACCTATTGACAATATTTGAAGGTACAAAGTCCATTGCACGGAACACCAAAATTCAAAACTTCATACAAAATTTTTTGTGCTAATTATGCAGATGATGATGAGGATAACGGCGTTATTTGGCTAGTTTTTTGTTTGGTTGTTGTTGTTGTGTTGGGTTTTTGTTTGTTTGTTTGTTTGTTTGTTTTTTTTTTGCTTGGTTTTTTTTTTGTTTTGTTTTTTGTTTTTTAGCTTCCAGCGTAATATTTTAATGATATCAATGCCGTAAGACGAAGTCTTTAAGGAGTCCCCACCCAGTAAGGAGTTGGCCTGTTATTCTGCTGTGCACAAGTGAGATAAAGGTTCCAAGTATCTGGTATTAGCAGATAAACACTATTTATCAAACTCCCTAGCTAGCGGAGTTGAGTACATAGTACGACCAGAGGCTCGGCCAACACAAGGAAATCCCAGATATCTGATGATAACTACTCCACGTATGATCAGGTCTTGGAGTAAACAACTTCACACTGGGCTAGTAGCTTCTTGTGATCAAAGTGGACATTGGATATTTTTTCTTGAGTTTCCACCATTACCTGAGCATTCAATATTTTCATATATTGAACGCTGCATATTAAACACTCTGACACACCCACGCATAGTTCTTGACGTCTGTATTTTTAAATGTATAGAGGAAGTTACCTCTGCAACGACGAGGCTTTGAAGCACAACCGTTTTACTGTTTAGGAAAAATATCCAATACAATATTCATTGTACAACATGGGGATGACATTTCTTGTTATTATTTATTTGTGGCAGGAGAAGGTTGATACCACTAAGAGTTGTGTGATTGGTGATCTTTGACTGGTGGTGACTGCATCACATTGAAAATTAATTGAAAGTAAGGCCCCCCACTGAGTGTAAACAGTACTCGACCTCAATGGAAGTCTGCAGGGGGGAGGGAGGGGGGTGTGTGTGTGGTGTACCACAACTGTGTTCAGATTGTCTGGTGCCTCATTACATCAATTTTAAGGTTTTAGCTTGTGGAGAGCTAGGAAAATTTCGTCCATTTATGGTTGAAGAGTTTGCCATGACTCGGTGGCTTTGTGCCTCTTGGAGACTAAATGGTTTTGGTTAGGTTAGTCTCTTGGTTTTATGGTTAATGGTGGTGTGGAGGGATGGACTGACTGGCTGGCTGGCTGGCTGTCTGGGTAGGTGGGTGAATTGGTCGGACAGTATGTTGGTTGTTTGTTTGAAAAATTTGTGGACAGTTACATGAAAGTGGCTGCAATTCCACTGTTAATGTTTTGTTTTTGTTTCTTTCATTTAGTAACTTTTTTGTCATTGCCTCAGGGATTAATAATACAGTGCTTATCATGAATTAAAATTCTGCTTCATTTTCCCCCCCCCCCCCCCCGAGTATTTGTTTGTAAGGACTTCTTTGAAAAAAGTGAAGAGTACTTGCATTGATATGACTTCACTCTCCTCAGTCTACTATCTCACTGTCAGCCAGTGACATTGCACGAGTCATTTCATGCACTCCCTTCAGCAAAGTGCTTTCTAGTGCACCCAATCAGAGCACTCATTTGTGTTTGTTTTCAGTATAGAAATTTGCTGCTAATGACTGGTTGAGTTGGCACAGATTGTGTGGGTTGAGAGAGTGTGTCTTGCATTGTCCTTGTACCAGTTACAAGTTGTGTGAAGTCGTGCCTGGTCAAAGTTATTCTAGCAACCCACTGAACTAACAGCTGAGGCCGGCTAATTAAAACCTGGATCAATTAAAGACCCTTTTAGCTGGGAGATTAGTTTGAGGACTAATTGCTTGATAAGGCATTGATCTCAGCTTTGATTTGATATCACAATTATTGAGAGGAGAAATGTTTTCCTTTTAGGGTTGGTGAAAGTTTTTTAAAAAATTCCTCGCTTAAATTATTGAATTCTGTGGAAGTTTTAAAAGTCATCGCTGACTGTTTGCACTTATAAATGTTGGAATATCCCAATGTGTTGTCTTTAGAAGCCCCCAATGTTCAAAAGTTGAGATTGTAGGGTGGCTTATGACGTTAGCCTGTCATAAAGTAAAGCTGCCAGGGAATATAAGGAGGACAATGTGACGTTCCACACTGTGAGAAGCATTGGAGGATGGGACACTACATGAACATGTATGCAAATAATATGACATCTTTTGTTGTAAATCTGACATCCATGGACTATAATTATTATTGTTGTTGTTGTTGTTGTTGTTTATCCCTGCAAACTTGGTTTCTCACTGCACTTCCCTCGCTCCTATTGTCAAGTCATTCTGCCACAATATACCTGCTCTCTGCCTGCAACATGTAATCCTTTACATGGAAACGACAATGTTTGTCTCCAGGGGACTTGCGTGTTTTGTACACAGCCCACGTCAGCCTCCTCGTCCTCAAAGCAAGGCTGTGTTACGTGCAAAGCCCTCGTCACACCCCCAGCGTCTTACTCTGAATGTTGCCACCTGCGTTTACTTTAGAAGAGGCGTTTGTTTTTACTAGGCGACCGGCCATGGTTATTGTAAATAGTGCAGCGAAATGCATCAACTGACGGTTGGCTCAGAAACTCAATTACTCCTGGGTGCTTGGATCAGGAGCAAGTACTGTTGTGATTGCTATTCGATTTCCTGCTTGGGCAATACTTGATAAGATTTGTAGTAGCTGAGTAGTAGCGATGGTGGAAATTGGAGTAAAAAAAAGTTTAAATTTTCATTTGTTTGTTCCCCGATCCCCCAATGGAGCGCTTCTCCTTTATTGTGTGTAGATCTTTACCTGGTGGGGTCTGTAGTAATTTATGCAACAACGGGATTGTTTTTCATTTATTAAAATATTATAGTAGATAGATTTGTGTGGTAGTGATCTAATCTTATCAGGTAGTCAGAGTGCTCATGAATTGGATTTTTTTTCCCTTTCTCTTTCTTTAGTTACCTAGGATCTTCTGCATTTAATGAAAATTTGTGTTAAATATAAATTAAATGGATACCAATTTATTCCATGTGTTCTAAATGTTTAATTTTTGTTGTGTGAATTTAAGTAACTATTTATACTCTGCAGTGGATGCAAGACAGAAACAATTAGTTTTTCTATGCTAAGTTTGTCATTTAGGGTCAAATACCCTGCAGTTTTAATGGAGATTCAATTGGTGATAAATGGCAGGGCTAATGGAGTTTTTGTTGGCGGTGAAGCTGAAAATAGTCAATTAGTGGTATTATAAACTAGCGTAAATGTAATGTTTGATAATTGTATGCTCATCAACCCATCAGATATCTCTGTTAGAAGATATTGTGTGGTTGGATTGGTTACAGAATATCTCTTAGTTGCACGGCAACAAAATGATCTGTCATCTCTGGTAGAATAGAATTTCCTGCAGGTATCAGGTAGATAATAATAAGGCAACTTTAGGATTGTGCATGAATATCTCTCCATACGAAGACTGAATGGGGTGAAATTTCCTACTGCAGTGAAAATGAGTAATATCTTAGAGCAAAAAAATAAAAAGTTAGAATTTTTTTATTTTATTTATTTTTTTAGGGACACTGTTGTTGTTTTTTCATTCCCTCCCCCTTTTTTCTCTCGTTAGTGAATACTTAGAATAGCTTCCTTAAGTACACACTGTATCCATGTGCTAGCATGGAGTCCTGTTCCTCTGTGTTTGTTTGAGTGGGTAGCTGTGCCAGTCTTCTCTGTTTATCTTAGATGTGAGTTGTTCAAAAGATTGCCTTTAAAGAGACGATTAGTCGTCAGAGGGTGCATTAGAGAGGGAGGGAGGGAGGAGGAAATGCCAAATGTCGAGTAAGCTTGGAGGGATTGTTTTTGCATGTTACATCATCTGTAGCAACATCCTTTGATCTCTAGGGCGATCTTCAAAACCGTACGAGGTTTGCAAAAGTAGTGTGAGACGTAAACTGATGACATGTGGCAATCTTTGCATTATATTTATTAGTAAACGACTTAGTATTAAGGTTTTACTCTGATGGTGTAAGAGGATTGGCCCTCATTACAATTTCTCTTACTACCTTTTCAAAACCTAAATTCAGCTTTTCATTACACGGTGTACTAAAAAAAAATTTTTTCCTGTTTATTATTTCAGCTAATCCATGAGATTGCGGAGGACAATGGAGGTGTGGTCATCAGCTTCCCTCGATCAAGCAGTAGCTCCAGCAAGGTTACTTTGAAGGGAGCAAAGCAGTGCATTGAAGGAGTTCGTACTCGCATTCAAGAAATTATCAATGATTTGGTAAGCTTTAGAATACTATACCATATATTGTTGTTTGCGTGTCTTTTTTTTTTTGTACCTTTTTAAGTCTATGTATGCATCAAATGTTACATATTTATAGTTGGGTTCATATTTATTGGGTAAGGAGTAATTCATTGGATGGTAACTCATGCTTGTACAGCATGTATGTCCTTTGTGTATGTTTGCGCGCACGTTCTCGATCTGCCACAAGCCTGCTTGGTCCCACTGTGGCTGTAGGACTTGCTTGGTATGACTGTTTTGTGTAGTGGTGTTGGTTTTGTCACTGTGCAAACGGTGCATCCTCCAAGGATCCCATCGGGCGGTTGCTGTGTGTAATTGTTGCTCGTGTACTTAGGTGCATTCGTAATTATCACTTTGTTGATGTAGAAGCATACAGAATTAGAGCTTCTTGTCCCACAAGTCCCTTGTGGTTGTTGATCTTACAACACACTTAGCGTCATTTTACCCTCTTTTTCTTTTCTTAAAACTTTTATTATGTAAGTTGGTTCATTTGTGGGAAGGGTATTACTTGGTAGTTGTTGTTTTTTGGTTTTTTTTTGTTTTTTTTCCCTACTCACTCCAACTAAAAAGAACAAATCAATGAATAAAACGTTTAGTAATACAATATTCAACCTTAGACTGATGGTAATATGTATTTTTTTAACAATATTTTCAAGGTGTTGAAATAGAGATCTAAAGTGTTTTAGGTGAAGTGAACAACATGCATACAAAATGGCTGAATTATTCAACCTTTTTACATACTCAAACAAAATATCCTCACATGCACTAACATATTATACATGATAATAGCAAATTGTCTTGTTTTTACAGCCAATCGAAACGTCGGGTTAAGTTTTAATTAACAATATTATTGCCTGTAAAAATGAGAACATTTGCTATTATTATAATTATTTCAGCCGAGAATGACTGAAACATTATACATGCTGTGAATATGTACACACTCTCATCCGTAAGAACACACACCAGTTTTTTGCTACTGTTATGAAGTGTGCAGTTGAGTTTGAAGTGTGTGGTCTGAAGTGTGTTGCCTTTGAAGCTGCAGTGTTGGTTGGTACAGACACACTGAACTGATGCACCTCACCCAACACTGGACTTCATCAGGCATAATAGGTTCTTGAGTTAGGGTATGGTTTTTAAACTTGGAGCTAGAGTTGCACCGATAGAAGATTTTACTGATATACTGATAACAGATAGATATATTCATTGAATTTTGAAAATTTAATTTTTACATAATTAGAAATATAATGGTACAGAAACGAAGTAGTGCCAAATTGGTGACTTCTTTTTAGACATCGTAGTTAAGTTTCTTTGTCTTTACGCCGTCTAAGAGCAAGTAGAACTCATCCTTTCAGTGTCCATGCAGCGAGTACAAAAAAAAATTTCTATCGGTTAATTATACCGGTACGGCGGGTAGTGTTGACGACTGGTACCGATATCGAAAAAGTAGGCCGATTATCGGTGCAACTCTACTTGGAGCAATGTTAAAGGTGATAAAAAGAGGGGGGAAATTAGCGAAGGAATGAAACGTATTGATTTATTTACATCGTGGACATGCATAATAATTTCTCATTTCAGGATATATATCTACCAGTAATATCTACTTGGTTTGATCTACTTTATCAAATACTATTGATGCGCTTAAAGTCTAAATACGATATTTGTTAGTGCATGAAAGACTACACTTTTTCAATACGTTAGTTTGCTGGTGATAGCTGCAACCTTACTGATAATTCACACTTGGTATTTTTGTAACCCTTGAGACTATTTGTGGCTGACTTGCCTGATCATTTGCAGTCCACCATAGCCTTTTGGGCTGTGTTTTATATAGCATCTGTTCTCTATCTATAAATCAACCGTGCATAATTTATTCCCCTTGAATGCATACATCCCAAAATATTCACCTATTTTCATTGGTCTATGTATTTATAATGCTAGCTATAAAGCTTGCATCTTCAACTGCTGCTGTTTTGCAGTTTGTTTCAAGTGTTGAGTTATACAAATTACTTTTAGAATTCCCCTACAGTATAGGTATCAAGGAACTATTTAGCTGTTGTTTTTTAATCTAAAGTGAACTTAGAAATAAATACAAAGAGGTTTGCTCACCTTGTGAAGCATGTGCGTAGCTATGTGTGCATTCCATCAAGAGCCAGGAGGAGCCAACCAGAGAGAGAAGAGAGTCTCTCGGATGAGGCAAGATTGTCGGTATGTGTGTAGCATGTGGAGGACAACTAGCTGCCATATGGCATGTCCCTGTCCTATGTGGTCGACCTTAACTTAGATAAACTGACCATCTTCTATTGTCAACTGTGGCCATTCTTTAGCCCTGGATGTCCAGTGTTACCAGGGAGGGAGTGGCTTTTGGTGGGTGAAAATATGGAGGAAAATGTGGTATGCCGTGGTTTGTACCTTGTACTCATAAATTTGTGACTCCATTATTACTTTAAGTTTTATAAAATTGGACGAAGAGAAAATTATAAATGCATGACCAATTTTAATTTTCACAGGCTTGCCAAGGGCCTATAGAATTCTCCTTGCAACACAAGTAATTTGGGGGAAGAAAAAAAAAAAGATGTTAAATGGGTAGTTCTCTTTATGTGTATGTACATTAAACTTCTATTTATCTGGAATTAAATGTGACAACAGGTAAACAGCAAGTCAGCTTCGTGTGCAATTAATGATATGGGGTTTACACTCTTGCAGTGTTTGAAAAGTTTGTCTTGTGCTTTTAAAAACTCATTCTTTTTAGCCAATTCTCATATCGACTAACACGTATTTTTAATTTTGTTATGAATTGACACCATTAAAATCCATTATCGCCAATATTGCACTCATTGTCACCTTGGCCACTTAGGTTTGTTATTGCACTGTGGGGCATCGGATAAAAAAGGTCAACTTAGTCACTTGGCTACGCAGTTTCCACAGTGACATAACAAAACGGGCAGTCATAAACATTATTTTCTTGAAGTCAGAAGAAAAAAACATTTTAATAAGCCACAAATTAAATATTATTCCTGTTTTTTTAAGTACTGCTGAATTTCTGCTCGTTGGGGAGCTCCAGCTTTCTAGTGTGTGTGTGTGTGGAGGCGTGTGAGCTCTCACGGTTTGTGTTCTGCTTGACTGGACTGGAGTGTTGGTTTGAGGTGCCACAACTTGAAGGTGAAATGGCTGCAGGGGAGGTTCTTAACACCTCGACTGCTGAACTATGTCATCCAGTCTCCCAGCGTGCTAATCTGGTGTGGGTGTGACCCATGTAGTAGTGCTGGAGGAAGGTCCGTCAAGGAAGTGTGTTTGGGAAACTGGAGAGGTCAGGAAACTCTTGGTGTGGGTGTGTGAAAGCCTTAGCTTTTTTGCTTTACGTGTATTCTATTAACTTTGAGCAATTGAGTTTTGCTAGAAAAGCTATAATAGGATATACTATATAATCCTCTTCCCCCCCAATATGCTGTCACAAAAGCATGTTTTCAGTTAATTTGGGTTAATTTGGTAATATGACTGTAGGACACACCCATATAAGTGGGTGGGGCATCCAGGGAATACCCATGGACAATTACCAGCAAAGCTGGACAATTCCGAGCTATTTGAACTGACCAGAGTGTAATTAAACCTCTCAGTTGCATCCCTCCCTCTCTTTTGTTCAAGCTTTACTTTACAAACCACAAGGCTAATGTTTAGGTTTTTCCAGTTATGTAAATTCATTCTCCTGTAGCCATACCTTGAGCTTGCAATATCACAGCTTAACTGGTCCATAAACTCGTTCGTCTACTTTTCTCTGCAAAGTATGTTTAAAACTTTTTGCATTGTCTGCTTTTTTGCAATACTTTCGGTTTGAAGTTTGCCCAGAGGCAATCTTAAAAGTAATTCTAGCAGTTGTAGGTATGTTTAACAAAAGTTCATTTAGCTTGGAATGGCATTCTCATCTTAATGCATGCTGTAAAACTAAGTGGTTAACTAATATATCGTCAGAGGATAATGCTTCTTCATTTTTCTTTTTCTTTTCCCTTCATACTACTTCCTCTCCCCCACCCACCCCACCCCAATTGTTCAACATGACTGGCTTTTTTCGTTTGTTTGTTTAAATTTTAAGTTGTTTTTTGTTGTTGTTTTGTTTTTACTATTATTCCCATGTAAATGAATGGCCCACTGGAATTTCTGGTATGTGTAGAAACTTGCTCAGTTTGTACGTCTTGCTTCTATAGTTAGGTTGTTGTTTGTAATAACAACACAGGGCCTTTGGATGACTTTGTGTGTTGGTATGTTTGTTTGGTAACCGTTACTGGATATCTGGTTATAGGTTTATGAAAGGTGATAATTGTCTGGTAAGGTTACCCATGCAAGGCATTCTGGAGGATTTTTATTTTATTTTTATTTTATTTTTTTATTTTTTTATTTTTTTATTTTTTTAAATCTTTTCCTCTTCGGGTAGATGTAACTAAAAAAAGGAACTGGCAGCAGTCAGAGACAATGAGTATAAAGTTGTGCCGTCATCTATCAGAGCAGCTATTGTTGCTATATGATATTCATGGCAGATTCAAACCCTTAAATATAATTGCAAAGCTTTTTCTAACGTCAATCTGAGACTCCTCCTACAGCCAGTGGTTTTGTGATGGGGTACTAGTAAGCATAGCTACAGAATAACTGTATTGGCCAGAGTCATTTGGAGCAAGGTGTATTTTTCCTTTGTTCGTCCATGATTCACACTTATACACACACATACGCGCGTGCACCTGGTGTACGCTATCAGCCATTGCAGTTGTGGCACTACTCTTGTGGTGACAGCATACACAAAACAGTGCTGGTAAAATAACAAACTTCTGTGGTTTTGGTATGAGGTAAAGCAACCGTGGCAACCGTTGTTGTGTCAACTAAAGTACTCGGAGTTATCAATCAGGCAATCTTGGTGTGTTTGTGTGTTTGTCTGCGGGCCAGGAGGAGAGTGACTGAGTACACATACTCTTTGAACTGATTATTTCTGGCCAGGTTCACACACACACACACACACACACACGCCAACTCTCGTATTTGAAGCTAAAATATACCACATTGTATTGTTGTTGTTGCAATTGTTATTATTATTTAGTGTTTGTGTGTGAACCATGTGTTAAATTTGGAAATTTTACTGCGATTGCCAATAATTTCTAGCTTCTTGTTTTAGTCTTGCTTATCTTTTATAAATTCATAATGTGAAAGCTCATGCAAGACTTAGCACTGCACATCCCTATCCCCCTACTAGGAGCACTGCACAACCCCTATTCCCCACTCTAGAGCACTGCACACCCTCTCCCCACTCCTAGAGCCTGCACAACCCCTCTCCCCACTCCTCGAGACTTGCCACCGTCCCTCTCCCCACTCCTAGAGACATGCATCCCTCTCTTCCCCACTCCTAGAGCACTGCCATCCCCTCTCCCCACTCCTAGAGAGCCACATCCCTCTCCCCACATCCTAGAGCACTGCAAAGGACCTCTCCCCACTCCTAGAGCACGGCACCTCTCCCCACTCCTAGAGCCACTGCACGTCCCCCTCTCCCCACTCCTAGAGCACTGCACATCCCCCTCTCCCCACTCCTATAGAGCACTTGCACATCCCTCTCCCCCACTCCTTAGAGCACTGCACGTCCCTTCTCCCACCTAGAGCACTGCGTCCCTCTCCCATTCTGCACGTCCCTTCTCCCCACTCCTAGAGCACTGCTAGCGCACTGCGTCCCTCTCCCCACTCCTCTAGAGCACTGCACGTCCCTCTCCCCACTCCTAGAGCACTGCACATCCCCTCTCCCCACTCCTAGAGCACTGCACGTCCCTCTCCCCACTCCTAGAGCACTGCACGTCCCTCTCCCCACTCCTAGAGCACTGCACGTCCCTCTCCCCACTCCTAGAGCACTGCACGTCCCTCTCCCCACTCCTAGAGCACTGCACGTCCCTCTCCCCACTCCTAGAGCATTGCACACCCCTCTCCCCACTCCTAGTTCCCTTGGACTCTTTGCTATGTGGTGAGCAAATCTTTTACTCAAGATTGGAGGGAGTTGGTTTGAGCAACCTTAGAAGAGTTTGAGGTAGAGAAGGGAAGCATTTAGTGGAGAGTATTGATACTGAGACAGTTGCATGTGGCGGAACCCCTCAAACCGGAGGCTATCAAGATGGTGGCGTGGTTAGGCACGCTGAGTGTTATGATGTAGCAATTACATCATTCGGGGGACTTTCAACATTGGCTTCTGGATTAGCATTACAGCCAGGTCTTCATTTTTTATGTGCAGTGCAAACTGTGTGTGTGTGTACTGTGCTTCAGTCACTTGGAGTGTGTGTGTGGGGGGGGGGGGGGAGAAATATTAAAGGTTATACCCAGTGCAATACTTGACTATATTTTGGGCCCAACAACAGCTAGTACAAATACTTATAATAATATATTATTATTATGATTAGTATTAGTATTATTATCATCATCATTAATTTGTAGAATTAGTATTTAGGAGCCTTGAACCTTAAGTTTTTCCCAATTATTAGTTTATGTTTGCATAGAGGAAGCTTGAACTCGTTAGCATATGTGACAGTCTATGGGAAAAGGGGGCACTTCACGCAAAAATTGAAATTGAGATATAGGCTCCAGAAGTAGTCATCGGAAAAATTCTTTCTTTCACCTATTTTTGTTTTTTGCAGAATTAGTCTTAGTGACTCTTACTCTAAGTCTACGCCAAATTTCAAATGCCGAAACAACTTAAAAGACCCCAAGCGTGCCGTGGAAAGACAAGCTACTTCTTATTCTCTCTCGTTCTCGAAGTACAATAAATGGGGAATGGGCGGAGTTTCAAACAAGCAGCTAAAAAAAAAAAAAAAAACGGCATAGCTTTGAGAATAGTGCATGCAATCTACAGCTTACCTCTGGTTGAAAGTTTACCACTACATGGAGTAGAGTAGCTAAGGATTCCGACAAGACAGGCTGTGAGACGCTCTGAAAGCTAAAAAGAACTCTACGCAAACTTTGTTAGTCGCCGTTAAAAAGCGGCTGTACGATTTAATTGCGTATGCGGAGTACGCCATTAAGTATACGGAAACATTAATTATACCGGAAGTGGAAATTCAATTTATGTTTTCTCGATTTCTAGTTCAATTGCTTTGCTGAATACAGCCCAGTTCAACTGCCAGTTTCTCTGCGCGTCGAAGATTTTACCCTCCAGTATTTTAGCACTAAGTTGAGATAAATTGTAGCTTTTTATTAGCATAAAAAACTCAGATTTTTTTTGGTTTGAGTGAAGTGCCCCCTTTTGCCAGAGCCTGTCACATATATTTTATCTTTTTGTGATTGTTGTTATGGCTACTGTGTACTTCTTATCTAATACAATTATATTTATGTCTGCATGGTGAAGCAAAAAGCTAGAAAGGAACTGATTGGTGTAAAGAAATTCTGCCCATTTGGCAGTAGGGAAATGTTTCAAGGCAAACCAGTACTGCCATATGGGCTAATAGACTCCATGACTTTATCAAGAGGAGGGAGTGGGGGGAAAGAGAGGGTGTCATATATGACTCAATTGCCAATTATACAAACAAGACTAGCTGGTCTTGATGAGCTAATGTGGAGAAGGAGAGGAAGGTGTGGGGGGGGGTTTAGGATTCTAGATGAGATGAGTGGAGTTCAAGTATGTATTTAGAGGTGAAATAAGTGTGGCAAGTGATGTCAATTACATGCAAGTGGTATTTGGATTGAGTTGCTAATTTGGGGTCAAGATGTCGCTAAATTGGTGTATGCATTCAACTTTTTGTAACAATGTGTCCATAATTGACTAAGGTGGTACAGTTTTTGTTTTGTTTTTAATATTTTTAATATTTTGCATCATCTAATTAAGATTTGACTTTTATCAAAAAAAATTCCCCAAATAGCAAACACTGGTTGATTTTATTCCTCTGATTTCATTTTAGTGGGTTTTTCTGAGCATGTTAATGATTTGTTGTTACTGGTCAGAAAGACTTACGTTTTAATTACCTCAGTACAAACCAAGGATCTGATGATCTGAATGCATTCAATGTGTTGGCATTTTTTAATTGCTACCATTTAAACCCATTAATTCTGACCACATTCTTTACATGAAGAGTTTAAAGAGATTAGAATTAAACTTTCATTCTTATGTAACCAAGCTAGCAACTTGTGTATACTAGTCATGGTTTAGTAAAATGCTGTATCAAGCACTTACAGGTGTTTGTGTTGCTTTGTCTTCAGACCCACTTACATAGCTGCTTCATTTGAATTGTATATTTGTGTGTGCATTCCCCCCTCCCCCTCCCCTCTCAAATCAGGAATCCCAGGTGACTGAGGAATGCGTTATTGAGCAGAAGTACCATCGCACCATCATGGGTGCAAAGGGCAGCAATGTACAGGGGATCACTCAGGAATTCAACGTTGGAATCAAGTTTCCTGATCGCAATGCTGCACCCTCTGTCGTCGAGAACGGGTCTGCCGAAGACGGGGGAGAAGGCAGAGGAGAAGGAGGTGTGGTCAGTCCTGATCCCAGGAATGTGATAGTAATCACCGGTCGACTTGAGAATGTGGCTGGCGCTAAACAGGCCTTACTGGTGAGTTCAGGGTGATGGGAGGGGATGGGACTGTGCTGGTGAGCGTGTCACTGGGCATATCGTGGCAGGCAGACAGCAATAAAACCTCAAGTTGGAGGAGACGGGTTATTTTGTGGAAGATTGTTACAACAGTGATGACTGCTCCAGTGTGTGGGTGGACCTCAGGATGGGGGTGTGTCATGCCCTGTTATTGTTATATCAAATCCTAAATTGTGTTTGTGTGTGTGTGTGTTTGTATTGACATGCCCTGTCGAATCCAAATTAGGTAAATAATTAGATTGCAGGGAGTCCCCTGTCCTGAGTAGTCGCTATTCATTGGCCTAACAAGACACTGTGATCTTTGTCGGAAGTCTTGAGATGGTGTTGTAGTTTATTCACAGCCCTGGAGTGCCACCAGAACACACAACAACTTGAAGCGTGTGTGCCTCCTGCCTACCTTGTGGTGGATTCACAAGATAGCTAATCCAATGATTTAAGTTTAAATTGTAGGTGGTAAGGTCAACTTACTCTGCTATAAGAGGATGGCATGCCCCTTCCTTCTCTCTCTCTCTCTCTCCAGTTCCTGGAAGTAAGAGTATGAATATTATAATGATTTACTAGCAAAATATGTAGTGAGAAGATAGTCCGAGTATAAGGGAGATTAATTAAATTTTGTTATAGTCTGTGAATTTACACACACACACACACACACACACACACACACACACACACACACACACACAAACACACACAATGTCATGGATCACTGAGTGGTGCTAGTTATAAGGGTGTTGTTGGAGTTTTTGCACATGCTCATTGTGGGTGTGGCTTGGTTGAAGCAATTATATTTTGTTCCCCCATTTCCTCTCCGTGGCATTTCAGATATTCCGCAAACCTGCAGTCCATCTTTACCCCTAGGTTTTGTGGGCCTTGAAGCTTGTGTGTGTGTGTGTGTACGTGGTACAAGCTATGGTGTAAACAGAAACTCCCAGAGTGGTCCAGTCTTTCAACATTGGGCTCGTTTCACTGGAACCCTGGGCTTCTGTACCCTTTTAACTGTCGATCTGTCTAGGTTGTGACCTTATCAAGTCCTACCTGAGATACCTCTTCAGCCTTTTATCTTGCATTAATAATCAGCTCTGCGTTGGGGGGTCGAAGTAGTAAACATGGTGGTTATTAGTTGGAATCGGAGGTGTCCATTTGGATACACACGTCTTGTTTGTTAAGATGAAGTGTGACTGGCGGATGGAGACTGGACTATAGTGTTACTTTCCATATGGTTGTTAGAAATTAGTATTGGACATTAAATACTTGAGATTATTTTTAAGGAGAGGATTGCCTATTATGAAGCAATAGCTGTACCAATCATGGTGTTATTTGTTATTAATCATTCATTTGACATCCATTTCATCGATGACCCTGTAATTAACACTGGATGCATATGTGAACTGTTGACCTTTGCACTTGGTGGAGATTTTGTTGGTATGTGTGTTTAGACTAGAAAGTGACTGCTGCTCCGGGGTCCTGTTTGCACAAAAACAAATCTGCTTTTTGTTGATTTGTTTTCCATATACCAGGAAGTCGTATGTATATATTAATACCACAAACTTAGTACATTCGATTATAGCAGTTTGTTTGTTTTTTGTACTTATAATACTGTAGAATACTTATTCTAGATGATGGAAGAAATTATGTTATTTTTAATTTCAACCTGGCTGAGTGGCAATGTGAAATAATTAGCTCTGGCAGACCGGGCATGTGACTGTTGTCAGCACATCTGGTTCACTAGGTTGTGACTTGACCCATTCCCAAAATCTGTATGTTTGTCTGGATATTTCCTGTGTTAGTATGGAACACCTGTGTGTGTGTGTGTGTGTGTGTGTGTGTGTGAGGTAGAATGTGAGATTGGCCTCGCCCTTCCTCGTGCCTCCTTCGTGTGCTGCTCCCAAACTAGAAGTCTTACTATAGTCCCCTATCTCATTTCTGTAGTTGCTCTTTAGGATCTAGTTGTCTATTATGACTCTCTCTCTCTCTCTCTCTTCCCCTTGCCCCCTTTATTTCATTCTAATTTTTGTCTACCTTCAACTTGTGACATTTCTCTTCATTCACACATGCACAAACCTTTTCTTTCAGGACCTTATCCCAGTGTCTATGGAGGTGTCTATTCCATTTGAATATCATCGCTACATTATCGGCATGAAGGGGCGTGAGATACGCAGCCTGATGGACGATCACAACGTCAACATTGCCATCCCATCTCCGGATAAGAAGGTGTGTAAAGGTTGACTTCATGTAGAATTTATTTATTTATTTACTATTATTATTATTACTATTATTATTATTACTATTATTATTGTTTATTTATTTATTTATTTATTTTGGGGGGGGGGGGTTTAAGTAAACGTGTGAAGGTGAGTGTGCTTTGGAGTAAAATGGATTTTTTTTTTCTTCTAAACTTAATTATGCTCATACTTTTAATAGTCATGGTTACTATTGCAACAAAAAAAAAATTAATATCTGGTTGTCTTAATACCTGCTGATTAATTTTGGCAAAGATGGTCAATACATGCTTAAACGTCAACATTGCCACCAAATTGTACAAAAACATCCTGCTGTCTTTACTGTTCATATTTATCTTCTGTCTCCTGTGATACATTTCTCAGTAAGTGTGGTGACTGTAAAGAACCCAACTGTCTGCCCGTGCCTCTTTCCCTCTCCTCTTCCCTCTTTTTTTTCCCTTCTTCTCTGGTACAATGTGTTCTTTCTATTTCAATTCTTGGTGACTGGCGCTACCTCAGTGGGCCTTTTTAAAATTATGAATTGGACTTGAGGTTAGAGGCACCAAGAGGTCAATTTACAGTTTCACATTATTTCTTTAAAAAAAAAAAGGTTAACAATTTTAGTTATTTTATTTTTGGTGCAATTTTTGTGTTTTTCCCTTAAAATTGGCTCTGGTTGTTGTTTAGTAATGTTGTAGCTGTGAGCTCGTCAAAGTGAATTGTTTACGCAGAATTATGGTTGTTTTGAAGCTCGTGGCGTGTGTCGGTAGCCTGTTGTTATTGCAGCTAAGGCTTTACTTCCTACTTCATCACCTACTCTTCAAAGTTTCTGTTCTCAAGTGTGAATTTTCAGTGTTGTGATGTAAACCACTTTTTTCCTTTTTCAACGACCCCACTGATATGAAACAGACAGGCCTGTATGTCTGTTATAGTCAAAAGTGCAAAAACCTAACGTTTGTTCAGACCTTATGTTCTAAGGAGTAGGTTTGAGTTTCCATATGAGCTGTTGCTTAGTTAGCTCGGGTGCTGGCATGCTTGCAGCTTAGTTGACATTCTGTAGGAACTGTAGACAAGTGTAATTTCAATGTAGGAAAAAGATGTGAAAGACCGAGTGATATGTGTAGAGGATTGTACGCAGAAAGATTTTAAGACGGGGTATTTTTTTCATAATTTCCAATTTATACTGAATGCAATGAGAAGGCGCATCCTTTCATCAGATAAGCCTGCTTGAGAGTTTAGTGTAGTAAGGGATGAGTTGATTATTATTATTATTATTATTATTATTGTAACCCAACACAATCCGCTTATTATTATTATTATTATTATTATTATTATTATTATTAGCATTAACGAGGAGGGAGTTTTTTTAATACGTAATAAAGTAGGTCCAATTTTATTTCAATAGCAGTTTTTTTCTTGGTATTACCAGCCAATAACATACATATTAATTAAAACAACACGTCGTTTCGACTTCTATTGACCCCTGAGGAAGACTTCGGCAAGAAGCTGAAATTTTGTGTCAAGGTTTAATAAATATTGGCTGTTAAAACAGAGATAACTGCTACTATTGTAATTATTTCAGCCAAAAATAAGTGAATGAACATTACTTCAATAAGAACATTGTATAGTGTTCCAATATACATACATATGTGTTGTCGGGTCATAGTATACGAAAGTTAATATTGATGTGTAGCAATTAGTAGCTTTCCCATATGTTCCCAATTGCTTCAAGACCAGTGCCATTCTTTTTTTGAAACCCCTAAACAAGCCAGCCATGATTGTCATGGATGTTCAGCAAGTTGAAATTTGTAGATTCACGCCTGGATAGCCCAGGATTTCCAAGTTTCACCTGTAGTGTTGTGTGTTTGGTACAAACCAACTCTTGTAATTTGGTGTCGATGCCCTTCAGTGGTGAAGTTGTTTGAAGACGAAGTTTCAGACATTTTAGACTGCCAGTATCAATCTTGCCAATTTCTATCTGTTAAAGATGTTTTTGGACCAATTGCATTTGAGCACCTACGATGTTGCTAAACATTGGCTCAGAGGGAAGAAAATTTGGATTCCTGCGGGCAATACTGGATGCGAGATCAAACAGAGTTGGGAGTTAGAGATAATTTAATTATTGATGTGGCATTAGATGGCACCAGTTGGTGTAGAAATGGCCATCAGCATGGGTTAAAAGTTATCTGAGGAAGTTTTGCTTAGTGGTTGGTTGATGTTTTTACTTGATAGATTCAACAGAGAGATATGGAGGTCTCCTTGCAGCCTTGGATGAACGATAATTTTAACTTAAAATCACACGAGAAATTATATTTCAACTTGAACTTTTCTTTTACTATTTATGCCTCCAAACACTTCGAATGTAGAAAAACCATTCATCTTTTTGTTATGTTATTGTCCTATTATATGTGATTTGTTTTTCATTATTGTTAGCATCAAGCTTTTGTAGTAAAGGTTGTTTTATTAGTTTGTATTTCATTGTGTTCGGATTTAGTCTGACATTGTGATGCTGACTGGCCCAGCCAAGAACTGTGAAGAAGCTCAATTAGCACTGGAGAGGAAAGTCAGACAGCTGGAGGCCGAGAAAGAGGAGAGGGTAAGTGATCACGATGGACCAGAAATTTTTATCTAAAGTAGGAATATAGCATAATTCCACAATTACCTGTTTTATGTTGTTGTTGCTGTTGTTGTTTATATTTTGTAAATGAGTTGAGTTTTATACAAGCTACCAAGAGGGGTTGAGAATTCCATAAGGTGTAGGTCAAGATAGATAGTATTATTATTATTTTAAAGTATTCATGACTCTAATGCTTGCAATTGATTACTGTAGCAGATGGTGGTGTCCTAATGCACTTCATCGTTATCTTCTTTACTTGTCTTTTCTTGTTGTGGGTGGATATTGAGGGCGGGGACTTACCACACTTCACTTTTTTTTTTTTAACCAATATCTATTATTTAATGAACTTCTTCAGGAGAAAAGCCACGAATGCTATATGATCGCACTGGAAACGACAGGGTACAGGTGGTATCGTTGTTTTCACATCGGTTGAGCAATGCCTGAAGTGGTTGTTATTTCTTGGAATAAGTGGAGAGAGGGGTGGGTAGGGGGGTGGAGGTGGTTAGAGGGAAGTGCTCACTCAGATGATGTATGCTTGGACATCCTTATTGGTCCTCAACAGCCACCTCACTTATAGGGAAGTGGCTGGTTGCAGGTTTAGATTTATTCAGAGGAAATGCTGACAGTAGCAGATGACAACAGTTTTAATGATGATGATATGATATATGGGGTTTTTTGTTGTTTTTTTTGTTTTTGTTTTTTTCTTCCTGATCTTGCATATCCATTTGGTAGATAGATATGGTATGTGCTGGCTATACACTTCCATGGCCACCACAAATGGCACTAAATAAGCTGGATAGACACCAGAGGGAGCATGTTCAGTTCCCAGTATTGCCTGTTGTGTTTAGTGGCACTGCTTGGAGAGCTGGTGGTTCTTGTTCTGTTCCTATTGCCTGTTGAAAGTAGAGGAGACCTTTAATGTGTTGGGATATGATAGGTGGCTGTTTGACCAGTCTGGTAGATAGGTGTATGTGTGTGTGTGAGCTGTAGGATTACCTTGTGTCCTGTCTGCTCTTAAAGTATATATTTTCAAATAATTAGTTTGAAGCAATAGAATTGAACTCAATTTACCAGGTGTCATATAAAGTAACTAAAAACCAAAAAGTAGCCTCAAAACATTTTGTTAAATAATTTAATGTGCGTAACTACAAAATTTCCCAGCGTAAAAGTTCTGGTGCAGTCAACCCCACCCACCTTTTGTTAACTATAAACAACTGTTTTATATTATCTTTGGACATTTTAACCATATTGTTTACTATACCTTGGAGAGTAAGTTCAAAGAGTCACAGGTGTGAATGGAGGGAGACCAACCATCCTATCTAATACACTTTATATTTAATACAACACTTTTAACAAAATGATAGCTTGCAGGCTTGAATTTATAGTAAATTCCTTTATAACTAAGTGTAATTCAAATTAGCATACAGTTTTTTAAAAAAAACATACTAACACTAATGACCCATAATTGGAACTACGGGTCAATCTAGATGGTCTCGGAAACTAAAGGACTCTATTATCCTCAACCCCCAGTACTCCCTGACATTTGGGAGGCGGTACTGCATCGTGTGCTATCAGACACACTTCCTTATTATTTAACTCAGAAGATATTATTGAATTGATAAATTTGATAAAGTACTTCTCTAAATTTCCCAAAATGCAGCTGATCATTTATTAAATTTTGTGTTTAGGCTCTGAGGAGTTACTCAGTTCAATTGGAAGTGGAGCTGAAGTATCATCCAAACATCATTGGCAAGAAAGGGGCTACCATCAACAAGATCAGGGATGACCATGACGTGAAGATCCAGCTGCCAGATAAAGAATCTGGATGCAGCGAAATTATTATCACAGGTGAGAGTTTGTGTGTGCCGTGTTGGGATTGGGTTGGCATGTGTAATTTCAATATGCAATGATGTTGCTAATGACTTTGACTGGACTCCGTGTTAATGGTTTGTGTGTGTGTGCATGTGTCAGGTTATGAACACCAGGTAAAGGCTGCTCAAGATGATATCCTTAAAATAGTCCGTGAACTGGTAAGTACACACATAAGCATAAATGTTCTTATTATTTATTATTTTTATTATTATTATTTTTATGATTAGCAATGCACTAATCTGATACAGTCAATGATCTTCAGTGGTATATTATTGGACGTAATCATGAAAGCTTAATATCATTTCCATGATATAGACTTGATCTGGAATGACAGGGGTTCCAGTGTTCCTGTAGCAGTGTTATCATGCTCCCTTTGCACTGGTTATTCTTTTTTATTTTAGCTTCCCTTGGTTAGGATGCGCATTAGATCCTAGCAAGTGAGGCCTTGCAATTGGAATGTGGAAGCCTTGATCTACATAATACTTGTGGTCAGACCCAACATGAGGCTTCTAATTAATTAGCTGGCACGTAATACATTTAAATGTATGCAGTCAGGTGTGTGTGTGTTTGTGCGCACACATGTGTGCACTGTGCTTCACAGTGTGTGCAACATTTTATTTTTTTAATATTTTTTTTGGCTTTAGAGAATTCTTGTTTTTCTTGAAATTATATATTGAAGCACAATCCACACTAAAGAGGAATCGAATGATGCATGCTCTCTTATCCTTGATTTGATCCCATGTTTTCATTGTGACCTTCTTGTTGAGAGAGAGGGGGGGTAAGGTTTAGGTTATTTCTTGGCATGCGTGCGCATTTGAACTATTTTGTAATGTTTCTAAGTAAACTTGTAAAACATGTACAAGGCCCAGAGAAAGTCCTGAATAAGTTTTGGTCCTGCAGTAAAGTATTGCCGCTGTGTTTCTTTTTTATCTTTGAAGAGGTGATCATAGCAACAGCCAGACTACACTAACCCTCCCTGTACTCACACGGACTGTGTTCTTCTCTACCCATGCCATTGCTTTAGCTAATGGCTTTCCTGTTGGTTTAAGAGCTTGTGTAATCTGCAGTTTGTGAGGGCAAAAAAATTACAGCTTTCCCAGCCATTTTAAAATACCCTCTACCCCACCTTTCCCCTAGCCCCGCCTACAACCCCACCCATCATGTAACACATTATCCTCCCCCGAATAAATTTGTGGTGTTACTATATCACTTGTGAGTTGTGTGTCTGATGTTTTAGTTTTTACTACTGCATTGAATGCATTCTGATTCTCCTCCAGGATGACCAGGTGACAGATGAGCTGGAGATAGACCATCGCGTCCACAGCAGGCTCATCGGAGCACGAGGGAAGGCCATATCTAAAGTGATGGACAAGTTCAAAGTCGACATTCGATTTCCCAGAGACAAGACGAGCTCTACGGTAGTCATCACTGGTCTTATTGAGAATGTAGAGGATGCCAAGGAGCACCTTCAGGCACTCACGGAAGACTACGTAAGGGCCCTCCCCTCCCCCATTTGTATGTTGTGGGTGTGTTTGTGTTGTAGCACACTTCAGTGTGCTTGGCAATGGTGGATGTGGCAAGCATTGGATTAATCATTCTGTCCTTGTATAAGACTTTTGATCTCTAGTCTGCAGCCTTCTGTGCAAACACTTGTGAAGTTTCTCTCATTCCATTCTCTTTGCTCTAGACTGGGTACTTAACATAGCTCAGGGCTGCTGTTATTAATTTACTGGAATATCAAGAAGTGGCTAGCATATAGAGTACAAGGGGTGAATTACTGGGGATGGAGCGGAGCAAGAAAATGGAGGTGGAGGGAAAAGTTGTCCACTTCATTTTCAACTAACCCTCAAAAGGCCCCACCCGGTATTACTTTAAAAAAAAAAAAAAAATTCCTTCTGGACATGCTCACATTCTCTTGCTTCTTCAAAGTGTTAGTGTCCTAACAAGTTGATATATAGCGTGAGGTGTCAGTTTTAATACCCATTAGCACTATTACCATAAACGTATTTATCACTCTGCAGCTGCTTATCGTGATGACCGACTACGATTACGATCATTTTGGTAATAAAAATATCTTCAGGTGTTACCAATGATCTGCAAGTAATGCAATCGTAAATGTTATCATCGAACGGACGTGGAGGTGCTAAAACATACTGTGAAGTGGTAAACTAAGTTGGTTGAAGGGCTGTTAGCTTTTAGATTGTGTTAAGTTAGTGGGTGGTTGTGGGAAGGAGACGGAGGAGTGGGGATAACGGAGGAGTGGGGATAAACTAACTGGCTAGGCCTAAGCATAGTTTAAGTAGGTAAAAAAAGTTCAGTGAGATTGTGTTGTGTAGTGTTTTTTGTTGTTGTTTTTGTTTTTCTTCATTTTTTTCCCTTTCTTTGATTTGTTTTATTGTTTGTTTGTTTTTGTTGTTGTTTTTTGTTTTGTTTTTCCTTTTTATTTTGTCATAGTGAAAAGGCCGAAAATGTCATTGTGGTAAAAGTTTGGCTTGTTGTTATACTAACAACTGTTTCTACAGATTGTTGTTGATATGTGTGAACCCATTGGTACTTGAAGTGTGGGAAAGGGTTTTATGGGATAGAGAGTGGTCCTCAGATATAGATGGCTTGAGACCAGGACTATGTCAGAGTGAAAGAATAAAATGTGGTCGGTGTGATCTGACACTGTGTTATGTTTTGTTCGAATAATTTGTTATAAAATGCCTTTGAAGTATATTGCTAATGAGTATTTCCATTCTAATTGATTTTCAGTGTAGCATTAACAGAGATAAAAAAAAATTTTGTTTAATTTTTATGATATGACTGATTTATCCAGCATTTTGTTTTCTCACTGTCTCCTTCAGATGCAAGATGTCATTGAGAAGGATGAGGAAGAAGCTCTGATGAAGCAGTATACTCGTTCCAGAAACACTCGTGGCCACCATTCCAATCAGCAGCAAGATGAACAGGGGTTCAAGGTGCGAGGTGGACCATGGTCCGCTTCCAACGATGACTTCCCAACTCTAGGTGGGGGGCCAGCTGCTCCGAGAAAGATGCAATGGGGCCCATCCATGCTAGGCCCTAAGCTGCCTAGTGCCAAATGAACCTGCAAACTGACTTGCTCTTAACAAAAAACAAAAAAAAGAGAGAGAGTGATAATTAAAAAAAATTAAAAAAAAAAAGAGAGAGAGAACAATCCTCATTTATTGTTGCATTTTTGTTATCTCATTTTATCATCTGGTGTATTTTGTAATGATGTTCCAGATTAAAAAATATATATAATTAAAAAGAATTTTTTTTTATTATTGTGAGGGGACTAATAGTTAATGGTATGATCCAATTGATGTGTTGTTTGTAGTTTTACAGGACATACCTGCCAAGTTTATCTAGATAATATAATGTGATCCAGTGGTTACTATACTACAATGCAGACTCTAAATAATAACTTGCTTCTCTAACTATGCATGTTATGCTCTGGGATTAATGTGTGATGCAGAACATAACTGAAAGACTAACAATAAATAATAAGTTAAATTGTGTAATAAATGAGACAAGTATCTGTTGGATAGTAATGTCGTTACAAAATGTTTTATGAATACCCTGCCACAGTAAAAATGCATATCTTGCCACACCCACTTATTGTGCAGCAGCTGTGCTGCTTACTTAGTGCTACAACAAATTATCACTTTAAACCTGATTGGCACTTAGTAGACTTCAGTTAAAGCTTCACTAATGAAGGAGCTGCTATAAATAAATATTCTACTTTTCTAGTATGTATAAATTCTGAAAGCAATTTGCAACATTGTTTAGGGTGACATATTAACCATAGTTACACAGCAATAACAATCAACACAGAGTTGATATCTAAGATAGGTTGCACTGATCACAGTAGCTGGCATTTCTCTACCAGTATTGTGAACCATTTCCAACCCTACCATGTGCACTCAAGGCAGTTAAGTCAAACATAAAATTCCTCATTAGAATACAGTCATGGAGTAATTGTGCCTAAAATAGCCTTGGTTTGGGGAGAGGGTGATGCAATCTTTGCCCACTTGGTTGTTCTGAGATTTATTATTATTATTATTATTATTATTATTATTATTATTCATCATCATCATCATCATCATCATCATCATCATCATATTATTATCATCATTATCATCATCATCATCATCATCATCATCATCATCATCATCATCATCATCATCATTTTATTAAATTGCTCCAATAATTAATGTAGAGTAACTAAATAATAATTGTGTTTTATATTGCTATTACATAAAAAAAAAAATTAATATCTATTGCTAAAAAATAATAATACTGATAAATTTAAACTAGCTAGCAAAAAGATCTCAAAGCAAGTCTGTCTAATAATTGCTCGGACTCAGCTCAAATTGAATTAATGAAGTGCATACAAATAAAAAATTTAAATTATTATTTAAGGGAACTTGCTGCATTTCGTAAATCTTAACTACAGGCGACCACAATACATTCGACGACAGATTACGAAATCGTCGAGTGAACTATCAAACATTATAACACAAGAAGTGCAAGCGTAAGCGCATGCGCGTACATATTTACTTCTACTACGTAAACATCCGCAAGCTGCCGCGGTTTATGCGGGCTTATAAAGACGAACTCTCCTCTTTATAGAAGTCACACACGAGTTTAGAAGACCTTAGAAAAAGAGTTCCGAGGAAACTAATAAATCTTGTTGACGCAGTAGCCAAAGTTACTGATTTGCTTTGGCGTCAGGAGTAGAATCTGAAATTTCGACGTCGTTGCAGAATTTGCGAGTTAGCGTGCGATTCGGAGATGAACACTGGCGGTACTTCCGTGGCTCTGTCTTCGCTGGAAGCTTCGCCGCTTCCCCCTTGCCTGAATGGCAACTCTTCAGATGGGGAGCGTGACACTCGATCTCCCGTTTCAGTTGGTTCTGGGGAAAATGAAAGGCCTGAACGCATGCGAGACTGGCTTATCAGGTTGGTGTGTGCTAGTTGTGTGTGTTAGTGCGTGCGCGGTGGGTCGACATGCACGACTAGTAGCTTGTCAACATGCTTGTTTTATGCTCCTTGCAGAAAACCCTAGCTTATCATTTCTTTATTCCTTTGTCCTTAGAATGATTAACAGTGGAAGGTTTATTGGATTGGAATGGCTGGATAAAGAGAAGACTGTTTTCAAAGTTCCCTGGATCCATGCCAAGAAGAGGGGATATTGTAGAGAGAGAGATGCTGCTTTATTCAGAGAATGGGCCATTCATTCTGGCAAGTACAGGCAAGACAGCGACCCAACCGTTTGGAAGATCAACTTTCGCTGCGCCATCAATGGACTGAAGGACATTCAGGAAATAAAGGACATGCAGACGGAAGACTGCCGAGTTTACAAGGTTTACCCGAGCAGGTCTCGAAGGCGCCGACGCACTGTGAAGAGATCGGAACCTTATCCCTCATCGTGCCCCACCTCTGTCTACCAAGACAGTAAGTGGAGACAGAACAATTCACTGAACTTAAAAAGTCTTACACATGCACCAAAAATATACCAATGATCCAAATCACTTTTTTTTCCCTCTCTCTTTTTTCCTTTCTCCAGTGAGTTCTCAGCAGCACCCATACTCTGGTTACTCCTATCCAACTACCACCACCACTGACCCACTCTACACTGGCTATCCTGCTGGGGTACCTCCCAATGTCAATGTCAAGCATGAGTACCCCGGAGCTATCTGTGGCACTGTGCCTTCTCACATGTACGGATCTAACATGGTGGCACACACCACTAACGGCTTCTACCCGTCTTCCCGCCAAGTAACTTCACCGGCTCTGAAACCGGTAAGCAATCATGTCACTGTTATGTTGTTTTTCTTTTGATGTTTTCAGAGGTCTCCAATTAGTTCGAGGCATTGAGTTTGTCTGTGGTTGTCTTGACTCCCAAAGTTTACCAATCCTAGTGTTGTAGTAATCCAGTAGCAATGGGGTTGTTATTGTCTACATAACGCACACATGTAACCATAATCCCTTGCTGACATTGTGCAATCTCCCTGTACCTGGAAAGCAGAGGTGGATGGGTTTCAAAGGAAAGCCAGTGACATGCATAAGGTGGGAAGCCTTAGCTTGAAGCTCTGGGGATTTCCTGACTGGTAGTCAGAGCCCACACTCTAACCAATGCTGTGAGATTATCTCTGACTAACTAGAGAAGCTGTGTGCCCTTCATCCCACCCATAAACTGCCTCAGTGATGTACCTGGATGCTTGGGCAGCCTTAGGAAAGACATAGTTTGGCCCCTTAGGAATGCAGAGTGTCAGGTTGGACAGGATGTAGAGCAGACAATGTGGCTAGAGCTTGCCCAGTGGGGGAAGTCCAGTTTTGTTGGTGTGCTGGCTTCTCTCTCCTAATATGAGCTGTTGTACTATGACAATGAATTTAATTGTTTTTTACGTTTTTATTTTTTAGAATTCTTATTACGGTGATCAGGTGACTCCTGTACAGATCCCAAACACTAAAACCTGCACAGCTCTTTCTCGAGTGGATTCTCCGGATAGTGGAATAAATGGTGAGTCACTAGCTCCAAGAAAAAACAAAAAAAAAATGATGATGATGATGATTATGATGATTATGATGATGATTATGATGATGATTATGATGAATTTACCAGTTGATCATTTTCTCTCTCCCTCTCTCTCTCTCTTTTTTTTTTTTTTTTTTTTTTTTTTGCAGTAGAAGTTCAGAATTCACCGTCTGGAATGATCCAGCAAAGCTCTCCTTTGCAGCAGCAACACTCCCCACAGCTACACCAACAACACTCTTCTTCCATCCACTCTTCCCCCTCACACCAGCAGCAATCCCCTCCTCCGCCCACGACTCAACAACACTCTCCCATCGAGCGGAAACCTTTCGTGCATTCTATGTCCAACTGTTCCACTATTGGTAAGCTGGTGTTACTGACTAGATCCAGTCATTAGACCTCATGTATGCATATAGCACACAAATGACTTGATACATTTTTTTTTACAGGTGTGTCTAGTCCACTAAACAGCACGTGCTGCCACTCCCCCTCTATGACAGCAAGCCCGAGTCAGTCTATCCTAAGTGAAGAAGATGATGATGCTGTGTCTAGAATCTTGGACGACCTCGAAGACAACCCTCCAACTCCTCCCATATCTCCCCACATGCCTTCAGGCAAGCTGCTGATCAACGTCTACTATGGCTCCATTTCCGTACTATCTGAGGAAGTGGATTGTTCTGCGGGGAAGTGTCGCATCGTCTCAGCTGATTCCCCCCGAACAATGCCCCCCGGCCAACCCCCGATGCATACCATCGTGCTCCCGGACAACCACCAACAGACTCTCGCTCGCAACATATTTTCCGCCATGGAGAACGGCATCATCCTGGAGGTTGTCAACGGTGATGTGTACGTCACGCCTCTGTGTCGCACCATGATATACTGCTCCACTTCCCCGTCCCCGAGCCAGAAGGCCCTTCCTATCACCAAGGAGTATCCCAGCTGCGTCTTCAGCTACAACCAGCATTTCCGCCCCGCCTTGGAGCACTACGCACTCATCCAGGGACAATCCCCCTCTCCACACTTCTTCCTGGGACTTGGCCAGACCTGGGGGTGTGGTCACCATGTCTTGCAGAACCTCATTACCATTACGGTCACCCACTGCAAGGCCAAGTACGACATAGACACTATTGGTCTTCCTCAACTGGTAGCACAGGAACTGTTCATAGACTTACCAGATACGGTTGATGTCAATTCTCCCACAAACACAGACTTGCAAGCAGAAGCCTTCCTACAAAACCTCGAAAAAATAAGTCAATAAAACTGTAATTAAATAATGAAAAACACTTCTCACCTTCTTCTCATCTTCTCCCCCGATTTTCCTCGCTTTGGACTTCAACGTTCTCAGTGGTTTCCCGTTTGCTTCTAAAGCACCCTTCTTCTTATTGGATAAGAGTTTCGTATTTTCTTTCTTGTCTACTGTGTAGACTCTTGTTTGTTCCCTCGTACCGAGGATCATCGTCCCGGCTGATTTTCATAGCTGGATTCGTTTGCCGTCATGTTTTCCCCTTTACCCTACAACTTCAATTGCTTCTGCTTCCAATCACTAACGCTAACAACAAAGAACATTTTTTACCAACCAAATCAAATTATGTACGTGTTTTGCTAGTTTTTGTATGTTTTCATGCATGGTCTATCATTTATCACTGCCTGACCAACCAAATTTGTTACAATTTTTTTTGTTAATATACATTTTTTTTTGTTGTGTTGTTGACTTTTGTTGATTTTTGTAATTTCGCTAATCATCCAAAAATTAAAAATATTGTTAAATGAGTGCATATTTTGTATTGTATAAAAAATATTTTATGGAACAATCAAAATTTGAAAGTTTGCAATTACGAACTAGAAAATTGGCAATATTTGAATGTACGCTGAAAGTTTCGAATAATGCACTCAATGAATAGGACAAAAATGTCTAGACAGGAGTCTCCGGGTGGAAGCGTGGTTCTGAAATGGCCGGACTTTCCACTATAATAAGTGGAGAGAGATCTCCCAACTTCTTCTGCTGATGTCTTGACCTTGCTTCTTGTGAAGTAGAAGTACGAGACATCAACTCGGTCTTTGGAGGCGTGTCACCTACACACATACACACAAACAAATAAAATCATTTTCTCCCTGTACTTTATTATGCGAGTGTGTGTACATTGTGCCTGTATGTGTGCGTGCGTGTGCGTGTGCGTGTGCTTCTGGGAAAACTAACAAAGCCTTATTGTTAGTATTGACTTGGCATCACGAGGAGTAAGGAATGAGTCCCACACAAACACACCCTTCAGCGACACAATGCTCCTCACTGAGGAGAAGTGGCACTATAAGCATTCTGAAAAGATATAGCTTTAGGAGATTTCACTCCATTCCACTAGGTACAGTTACAGGAGATATCACTCTAAAATTCTACGGGGTATAGCTATAGGAGATGACAACCTCTGATTGGAATTACATCTACCAGTCTCTGGCCCAATAGGTTGGCACACGTGAAAATGTAACAAAATTTGGGACAAAGTATACAAGCCAAAACAAAAACAAAAACAACAACAAAAAACAACAACAACAGGCTCCCATCATTTACCTTATCTTGTAAGAGAAAGATAATCCCGCCATTTATTCCCTTTAATTACATTAACAGACCCTCTTTATCAAGATAGCACAAGAATAACAAATAAACAAACAAGTATGACCACCAGTACCGCAAACACAGCTACACACATCACTACAATGGACTGTGTGTCGCATGCGTGTGGGCGCATAGTCAAGCTTATTGTACTTTTTGAATTTGTAATTAAAAACTAAACACGAATGCACCATTTGCAATAAGAACACCATCCAGACACTGGGGCCTTCATCTTATCAGAGCCTGGCATCTCAGTCCCAACAGGCAGGGGAGGCAGAGTTTACAACACGGGTATAATCTGCTGAACCAGCCTTGGACCAGCAGAACTCTGAGCTCTCTCTATCCCAAATGACTATACCAGTAACAAACAATATTGTACCAGCAAGAGATCGGCCGTGTATAGGCTCAAAGGGCTTGTTGAGCATCTCTGAGAATGGATATTGTTGCATGCAGTGGGTACATGCTAGTGTATTGCAGTGTGCCATACATAGTAGGGATACTAACTGGGTAGATGGATGGAGCGCAGGCTATAAGGCTAGACAGAGCCAATACCTGTAGCTCTCAGAAATTCAAGCTGTCACATCCTCTTGATTACAAACTATGACATGGACCCAGCTACACGTGCATGCCACTTGCTGAAACACATACACACACGTACACACACAAACAGATGTACACACACAAACAGACGTACACACACAACACACACACATACACATGCAGAGTCCAAGATTCCATCACTATCTAACAATGTTCATAGACTTCACCAGGACATGATATCACTCCTAGCCAATGCACAATTCAATTAGCTGCAGCCCAGCCAGGAAGTGACATGTGGGAGGGAAATGTGAGTGGGCGGGTCTTCAGGCATGCTCCAACTGATAGGGACTTTTTTTCTCCCTCTAACTCTCATTAGGCAAGACACGAATTATTTAACCCGATCATGCTACCGGTGGAATGCGAACACATTGCCCGGGCCACAAGCTCGCGACGTGTGCCAGCTCGCATTAGCATTGGCAGTCATTACTAACTAACTGAGGTTAATGGGAAGCTTCCTGCCGACTTGGCATATAGCCAGCTCCACGAAAACCCACTCTTCTGCCAAACTAGAGCAAGACAGAAAGAGGAGAACAGACATGGTGGAGTATGGAAGTATGACAGCTGGCAGGGTGTGTGGCTATGCAAGACTCTCTGGCCTGGGTCCGCCATCTTAATACTGCTTCATACTAACTGTGGGTGATAAATACACGTTTAGGCTGCTTCAATGGTTTGTTGCTGAAAATTCTAATATCGAGTGACTATTCATAGATCCTTGTTTATGCAGACCCACCTAATTAAGTTCATAGCATCCTTGCGCTCAGTTCACACCTATGCAAGAATTGAAACTTGAAACTCCCGGTTACTAAATACTGTTATCTAATTTTGGTAATACATATTTAGCATGATGAGGTATTAAAGCCTCCTGGTGGCTGGTCAGTTAGCAAACACTCTCAGATAAGCCAGTGATCTCGGTTTACACAGTACGCATGACTCAACTCTGCTCTCTTGAAACACAACAAGATGTGGTGCTGTTTGCTACAAAAGTCATTAAATTGTTACCTTACATCTTGTATTTTAATAAAATTTGTAACAAAACAACCACACAACAACAACAAACTAAAAAAAAAGAAGATAAAATTAAATCTGATCTCTTGATTACTTATGTAGGACTAAAAATAAACCAAGTTTTCTCCCAACCAGTCATACATACATATAGCACAGAGCAGTACATAAAAAAACCTGCTACATCACGTAAACAAGCAATTCCTACTGCAGCCTGGCACCGTGCTATTCTAATTAGATACCAGTCCTGCACGCCTACCAAAGCATGCAGCAAACCTATAGCTAAACATACACAATCACACTCAGAAATATGCATACACTGCCACTCCCATTAAAGGTCTTCTTGTGTATTTGGCATTGCTTGAGAGAGAAATATGTAGACTACTTCAGCTGCTTCTGACGGTGAGAATGAATAACTAGTAGGAGATGCCGGTTCAATTGAGCAAGAAGCTGTGGCGTGATCCACTAAGTAAAGCATTGTTGGGTGATCCAAGATGATAGATCCTATTGGGTCACATTGTTAGTAACACAACAGCCCAACTGAGTGGGCTCAGTATCTCTCCATATGTAGAGGAGGATGGCAGAAGAGAGAGAGAGAGAGAGAGATGGAGTAGACGCGATAGTGGATGAGTCACTGGTGGTGATAGTGTGGTAGAGTTCTGGGATCTGTCGTGGTACCATACTGGGTACTGTGATTAGATGATAGCTTTAGATTATCACCACATCACACAAACACATGCACATACACCAGTACATGCATACGTGCACAGACATATGCACACACACACACACACCAACATGCACACACACACACACACACTGACATACGTGCACACACTCTATACATATTCATGCGTACACACACACACACATGCACAAATAGCTAAGTACATATTGAGCGAGCCCCAGGTTGCCTGAGCTTACCTTGAGCTATGAGTGGTTGCAAGGAGAGTCTATTGGAAACAGATTGATGACCTCTCGATGACAAGGAAACATCTGGATCTGGACTCAAACTTTGTCTATTCTTCATTCTGACTCCCAAATGTGAACTCAATCTACAGGAAAAAGAAACGGCCAGAATTTAAAGACAAAATCCACTCAGCCATACAAACTAGCAATTCTGGCATGACCGAGAATTGAACATCACTATTTGAACATCACATAATACTCCTGCAACACCCAGAGAAATCCTGGTACCACTAACACCCAGAGAGATACTGGTACCACTAACACCCAGAGAGATACTGGTACCACTAATACCCAGAGAGATACTGGTACCACTAACACCCAGAGAGATACTGGTACCACTAACACCCAGAGAAATCCTGGTACCACTAACACCCAGAGAGATCCTGGTACCACTAACACCCAGAGATATCCTGGTACCACTAACACCCAGAGAGATCCTGGTACCACTAACACCCAGAGAGATCCTGGTACCACTAACACCCAGAGAGATCCTGGTACCACTAACACCCAGAGAGATCCTGGTACCACTAACACCCAGAGAGATCATGGTACCATTTCCTTGTAGCTAGTGGATTGCCAATTAGTTGCTACTGAAATGAGAACAAAGATACTCCCGAGAGTGAAAATAGAGAACAGGACGAGAACAGAGGACAAGAATGGGAACAGAGGATCGGCACGGAGAACTACAACGAGAATAGAGAGCCAGAATGAAAACAACGAGAATGGAGAACCAGAATGAGAACAGAACGAGAATGGAGAACCATAATGAAAACAGAAGACCAGAGTGAGAATTGGCAGAGAATTAGAAGAAAATTGACAGCCAGAATGTGAACAGAGAATTAGTGCAACTTAAGTATAAAGGGAATTTCTCAGAGAGGTAGCTATTTTCGTGGTAGTTATTTTTGGGTGTAGCCTACAAGAGCATGCTCACATACCTACCTACACAGCGTTTCCAGGTAATGGCTCATGCCTGAAATTACTTTCTTGGCACTAGCTACAAATGACAACACAAACACAATCCACTTATAACTAGAGACAGTGCCGCTACTACTACTACTACTACTACTGCCATACCGATCTACAAATCAAAGTGTAGACTACATCATCAGACTTGTGCCCCATTCCATTGGCAAACGGCCATTGGGAATTTCTAGTGATAGAGGTCATGTGAAAGACATGGCAAATGGAATATCTATTAAGCAACAACAACAACAACAATAGCAATCCCATCCACCACAAACAAACAAAAAATTCTATCTTGACACGAAGTAAGTTAAGTTGCCAGTCCTCCGGCTTCTGAGCTACGAGAACCCACAACTACCTAGTCATCCATTCCTTTGAAGTGTTTTGATAGCACTAGTGATCTGCTGAAAATGAGACTAAAGCAAGACACTTCAACAGCATGAACGCTAGAGGCTTGGAGATCACAGACAGCGGGAGTCCAGAGGACAGAGGCGCTAGTAGTGGCGACAAAGCAAGGGGTTTCAGGTTGGGTTTCTCGGAGACACTTAAAGTTCCCTCTACCAACTTCAGTGAGTGAGCCAATCCCATCCAAATTAGATTAGCACCATTTTAGCTATGCATGGTTTTAAGTATACAGGTCTAAACGATACTATGAAATGTCTTCTCTTAGTTTAGATAGTAAGAGAGATTTACCACTCATGGTCACAACAACAAGTAGCTGCCAACATGCAAACACATAGCATTGTACAGGCAGACCTGACCACCTCCCACTCCTGCAGCCACTCCAGCTGAAACCCTCTGAACAACGGCAATGGCCAATTAGTAGATGGCCCAGAGCCACAAACATGTACACAGCTTCGCACCTTCAAGTGTTAAATCCGACACCTTTATCGGCAATCTCCTATGAAGGAATCTAGATTGCTATCGAAGGGAACAATGCATGATGGCTGAGCTGAGTCCGTGTGAGCCATAACAAACCTTCCCAGACCAATTCATAACTGCCAAGTGAACAATCCAAATTATCACAATTGGTTTAGCTGCCCTTCTGTAAGCATCAGGAACACCTCAAGACATGTTTACTGCATGCTGCAAGTGGGTGGGAGGAGGGGGGCGGGGGCTAGCCCCCTCAATGTTGGTACAAAACAATGACATAATGTCATGCAACTGTCCACTTTGATAATTTAGACAAACATCGCGTCTACTTGGGATTGCATCAATTGCTACACAATCGCTGCACTTGAGTCAACACAGGCGCATGCACACACATGCACACACATGTTTCTGGCGATGTGATGCCACCAGATTGTGAAAACAAGTTCCAACAAAGGAATTTGTGATTCTATGTCAAAGGTTGGGTATGCAATAAATTCATGTAATGCCTGCGGAGAGAGAGAGAGAAAGAGAGAGAGAGAGGAAGAGAG